>ENA-ORXR01000085-ORXR01000085.1-marine-metagenome-genome-assembly--contig:-NODE-85-length-137402-cov-10.518274_pt1 | contig 137402 bp, 108 predicted proteins | sample MGYA00237866_ERZ511479 | MGnify/ENA metagenome assembly ERZ511479 | reverse complement strand
CGGCCACGCCCGGCGAATAGTCCCAGCGCGTGGTGGCCAGGTAGACACTGTCCGGCGAGGCGTACAAGGTCTCGCTCGCCCCCAGGTAGCAGACGTTGTCGATCGGGGTCAGCGTGCTCAAGTCGATCAGGCTGAGCGTGACGATGTCGGGCGAGTAGCCACCCGGCGCATCCGACGCGGCGGCCACGAAGCACTCGCCAGGATCGATCAGCGGCCGCGTCTCGCCCCCGTCCAGCGACCAGACGGGCAGCAGCGCCTCCTCGCTGGCCGAGGCCACCGTCTGACGCCAGGTCCGAGCGTCCACCGCGAAGGGCGAAACGCCCGAGAGGGTCGGGTAGAAGCGCGTGGCCAGGAACAGGTAGCGACCGATGCGTCGGCTGGCGACGGTCTGCCCGTCGATGCGCAGGCGGGCATCCACCGCCGCCGTGTCCGGATCGGTCACATCGATACGGGCCACCAGCGAATCGCTGCCCCGGAAGGCCAACGGTTCGCCCCAGCTGTCCCAATAGCCATTACCCGCTGCGCTGAGCACCGCGAATCGCTGCGCATCGTCCCCGTACAGGTAGAAGCCATCGGCCCGACGCCCGTCGAGGTCGATCTCCAGATCGATCAGTGGCCGGGCATCGGGCGTTTCCCGGTCCATGTCGAGGATGCGCAACGTGTTGCGAGCGGCGGGAGGCAGCGGCGGCACCCCGATCGGGTCGGTGGCCGACGGTTCGTCCACGGGCCCTGGTTCGGGCCCTGGCTCGGGCTCTGGCTCGGGCTCTGGCTCTGGCTCGGGTTCTGGCTCGGGTTCTGGCTCAGGTTCTGGCTCAGGCTCTGCCGCAGGCATCGGCAACTCGGGTGTGTTTTCCGTGAATCGCTCGATGTTGTCAGCGTTGCTCACTGCACGCTCCGCGTCGTCTTCGACCAGCTGTCTTGCCGCAGCTGTGCCATAAGCGAAGTCGCTGGAGCTGAATGTCGATGACAGATGACTCAGTTCGTGTACCAGGGTTCCCGCTTTCGAATCCAGCCCGGCCTCGGGTACTTGCCAGAATACCGGGCAGAGGTATACACGGGGTGTCGATGCGAATATGTAGGCATAGACACCCTCGCGCTCACACGAACAGTCAAAGCTCACCGTGCCGGAATCGATGACACCGGCAATCCTGCGGTAACCATCGAGCGTGCGGACATAGCGGCTGTTGGCATACCGGCCAAGCCAATAGCCGTAACGCGTGGCGTCGCGATCCAGCGATATGAGCAGTTCGAGTGACGCCGCATCCATGTCCGCTACCGCCAAGTCGACCATGCCGCGTGCGACAGCGAGCGCGGAATCCGCCATTTGCAACTGGCTCGCCGTGCACGTATCGTCCAGCGATCGAGCGCTTTCCGGTGGGGGGGCGAAGGTGACGCCAGGGAGCGTCTTGGTCGCATGAGCAGGGCTGCACATCGCGAACAACGAAATGGCAGGCACGATCCAAAGCGACGCTGAGTTCTTCATCTTCCCTGATCTATCCTTGAGCAAAACCTGTCCGGAAAACGCCGTTTTCCGCGAAGCGGCACGGACAGGCCCGAGCCGATCGGCAGGCGTCTGCGCCGACGGGCACAAATCAAGCGGAGCTGGGCGACACCTTGTTGACGACATTATAAGTCAACGCGTCGTATCGACAACAGACCGGAAGCGTTTCCTACTTGGGTTCTGGCGCGACACCTCGAGTGTCCAGGAAAGCGTCGAGCTGTTGCAGCATGGCTTCGAGATCGGCGGCATCAGCTTCATTGAGTTCCTCGCCAAGGCGCTCTGTCAGCGCGTCACGGCGGCGTGCGAGCTCGGCAATCTTCAGTTCCCGCAGTCGGGCTTCCTCCGCCTCGGCAGCTATCTGTTCGGCCTCCGCCCGCTTCGCCAGCCTTTCCGCCTCGACACGTGCCAGGCGATTCTCCTCGATCTTCGCAAGCTCCTCTTCGACGAGGGGCAAGCGACCGATGTTCGGGGTCGTCGTGGCCAGATCAACGCGTTTCCAGGAGGGCTGATACTCGTCGTTTCGCAAACCATCGAGGTTTTCGGCGAAGGCGGCAACGAAGCGGCTGGATTTTTCGTACCGGCGTGCGGTTGATCGCCACTGATAGGCGGCGAGTATAGCGTCTACCGAATAGCTTGCGAGTTCGCGACCCTGCTCGATAAGGCCGGGCAATTCGTCATGACTCACCGTGGTTGGCGTGTAGACCTGTTCAAGTCCATCGGCATCGGGCAGGGCGATGACATGCAGATCGCTCGTCGCTGCGATCTCGCTTATTGCGATCGAGGCTTTCAGATCGAGGCCTGTCTGCACTGCATCGGGTTCGCGGAGCAGATACATCATCGCCGCCAGTTCCCCCGATGCAACGTTCTTCAACGCCTGAACATTGTCGACCTGTACCGGAACCGGTTCGATACCCAGCGTGTCGAACACGATAGTTCCGGTCACGTATTCACCTGAGCCAGGCAGACCGAAACCGACCACTTGCCCGGCCAGCTCCTCGATCGATGCGTATTCCTTGCGTGAGATCAGGACCACTTTTTCCTGGCTGACCTTCGCGACACTCTTGACGACTCGCTGGATCGTCGGATAGTTGCCCTTGCGCTTGACGTATTCGATTGCGTCGGCACGCAGCAGCGCCAGATCGATGCCGCGCAGATAGAGAAGATCATAGACGCTCTGAACATGGTTCTTTCCCATGACGGGAACGATCCGCAAGCCGCTTGCCGGCTCGAGCTCATGCTCCATGTCATGCACAAGCTGATGGAATAGCTCCTCATGCGTGAATACGACGCCGACCGTATCGCTGTTGACGTTGGCAGCCTGCTCGCGCGTCGGAATGATGATGTCGCCGACACCACCGGCAGTGGCGACGCCTGCCAATCCTGAGATTACCAGTGTCGCTAGCAATATCAGGGCAAAGCTTCGCGATGTGTGGATTGCTTTCGGCAAGACTCTGTTCACGTGAAAACTCCTGGTTGCCTATTCCGGATCCTGGCCGGCGAATCCGATGATGATGCGGTGATCGTCACGCCGCAATGCATCGCCTGATGGATCGCCCTGGTCAAGCGCGTCTATGCTGAACCGTGACAGCGCCGAGCCTCGGGTTACCAGCTCGGCGATAATCGCACGTCCGCGCTCCAAAGCGAGCTGACGATTCCTTGCAGCCGTTGCATATTCGTTTGTCGCGACACGGATTTGCACTGGCGCATCCGGATTTGATGCCAGTGCGTTATTTACCCGCTCGAGAACGGCTTGCATACCCGCGTCTACCGTCCAGCTGCGGCGTGGGAAACGTATTGATGCGGACAGTTGCGCGAGCTCCCTGTCGACGGTCACGGCAGCGGCCCGACTGTCGGCGGAGTCATTTGCCGACTTGATGGCAGCGGCCTCGGCCAGAAGGGAGCGAACCGCGTCAAGGTCGGCTGTTCTCGCGTCGTCACGTTCGTTTCTTGAATTCTCGCGCCGGGCGCTCACGTCGACGATGACAGGTGGGCTTGCATCCATCGAATGTTCGACCGGCCCTTGTCTGACCGGAGAGGGTCTGACCGGGGAAGGTTTGACCGGAGTGGGCTCGACCTCAGCGGGTTCGACCGGCGAGGGTTCGACCGGAGCGGGCTGGATCGGAGTGGCCTTCGCACTGTTCGGTGTCATACTTGTCAAAGGGCTTGAATCTGCCTGAGTGATTCGCTCGAGCTTGATGGTGGGTTTTACCTTCTGGCCAGCGACCTGTACGGCCGTGATCCGCGTCGACTCGTCGCGTTCCCCGAACGCGAAGACGCCCGCCATCAACACACCGAAGAGAAGCATCAGGCCGACAAGGCAGCCCACAAGGACAGCCCTGGCAATCACCTCTCCTCGCGATGCCGTCACAGAATCAGGAAATCTTTGTACAGGTCGAGCTTTGAATTTCACCAGAAATCTGTTCCTTCGTCCGTGCTCACGATTCAAGTCATGGAACGTCAATTGCTTGTCGACAATCGTCTTTCACCGACAATCGGAACGAAGTGGATCGTCAAGATAACGACGTCAAGGCTCCGGCCTGCTTCCGGATCGCTTTCGGTCTGATCCTGACTGTACGTTGTATTCGCCGGTTCCGACGCTTTGTTCCTGTCTTGTCGAGTGTCTGCCTTTTGACGATCATGCCAGCTGCCTGCGACAGCAAGAACGATCAGAGGTCGGGGCCTGCACTGTTGACACAAGGCATTCCTATCGGAAAGGGCTGGTCAGGAACCAGCGTGAACGCCGTCATCTTTCGTCGCGATTCGATCACGAATGATGGCGAGAGGCAATTCGCTGCTTTCTACGATGATGGCGCCCGCCTCGTGCTTGCTCAGAGGAGGCTCGGAGGTGGCAACTGGCAAAGTCAACCTACGACGCTCGCGGGTCGTGTACGCGACGCGCACAACACGATCAGCATGATGAGCGACGGGGCCGGCTACCTGCATGTGTCATGGGATCACCATGTCGATCCATTGAACTACACCGTGAGTCTCGAGCCCGGAGGGCTCGAACTCGGCGCACCGATGCCGATGATCGGACGTGAGGAAAATGAGGTCACTTACCCGGAATTTCATCGCCTGCCCTCCGGAGACCTCTTGTTCACCTATCGCGACGGGCGAGCAGGGAATGGTGCCCTGGTACTCAATCACTATGATGTAGCCAAGCGGCAATGGACGCGGGTTCACGACGCACTGATCGACGGCGAAGGTGTGCGTAGCGCCTACTGGCAATTCCATGTGGATACGCGCGGCAGCCTGCATCTTTCATGGGTCTGGCGGGAGAGCACCGATGTGGCGACGAATCATGACCTGTTGTACGCCCGTTCCGACGACGAAGGGCGCAGCTGGCGGCGCACCGACGGTAGCGCGTATGCCCTGCCGATCGTCCAGTCGAGTGCCGAGGTAGCGTTGTCGATCGAGCAGGGCAGCAATCTGATCAACCAGACATCGATGACGGCGGACGACGATGGCAACCCCTACATCGCAACCTATTTCAGAGGTAGCGGGAAGGCTGTAACCGATGTTCATCTGGTCTATCACACGCCAGGTGAAGCAGGATGGCAGAACGAGACCATCAGCCAGCGTCAACGCGATTTCGAACTCTCCGGTCGAGGCTCCAGAAGCTTGCCGATCAGTCGTCCGTTGATCGTGTCCCGGGTTGTCGACGAAGGTGTCGAGTTGCACGTCATCTACCGTGACGAGGAATACGACGATAACGCTGTCCTCGCGTCGTCTTTCCGTCGTGTCGGTGATGAACGTGCGGGCAGCTGGACAATCGCGCCCGTGTCCGTGGGTCCGCTCGATCGTTGGGAACCGACGATGGATTCCGTGCTGTGGCGGGAACGCGGTCAGTTGCATCTCTTTCAACAGGCTGTCGGTCAGCTCGATGCCGAAGGTGTGGATAGCTCGCGGGCACCCTCGCCCGTCAGCATCCTCGAGGTCGCATTGCCCGCACTACGGTAGTGTTCGCCGGTAGCCTTCATCGCCGGATACTTCCGCATGACCGTGACCACTCGCAAGACTACGGTCGATTCGCAAGCGCCGACGCCTCGGTTGAGCAGCGACGGGCTCACGGTGCCTGCATCCTATGTACGAACGTTGCTCGCGACGGTGACAGAACAGGGTCACGATGCCGAAGCCCTGCTCGTTGCCGAATCCCTGACGAAAGAGGAGCTTGCCGGCGCCACGGTTCCCACTGCTCTCTTCGGTCGGATCTATCAGCGCGCGGTGCAGGTCCTCCAGGATGAATCGCTCGGCCTCGTCAGCGACGGTCGAATCGTCAGGGGCACGTTCCGGATGATGTGCCTGGTGCTGGTCACACGCCCCGAGCTGGGTGCCATCATTCAGCGCGCGGGTGAATTTCTCGACGTTGCCCGTGGCGTCGTCGTCAAGCCTGATCTGCACGTCGAGTCGGCTGTCGCCCGAGTCGGCTTCGCACTGACCCGTGGTGTAGAAGGGCGCACCCTCGAGGCGGTGCTCGCCGAGCAGGACGCCGTTCGCCTGCGCACTACCTTGTATCTCTGGCACAAGCTGCTCGGCTGGTTTGCCGATCGTCCGTTGCCGCTCGACGAAGTGACGTTCGCCTTTCCGGCCCCGGCGAACGGAGCTGCCTGGGCACGTCTCTTCGACTGCCCGATACGCTTTGGAGCAGAAGCGTCGGCGCTTGTCATGCCGGCCCCGATGCTTGCCTGGGCAAATGTGCGGAACGAACGCGCGCTGGAGATCTTTCTGAAATCCGTGCCGTTCGAGCTGATTCGATCGGCTCACACCGAACCGGACATGAGCGAGCGCGTGCTTGCCCTTTTGGGCGATGGCGTGAGTCGCCCGTTACCGTCCGCAGCCGCAGCCGCTCGACAACTCGGCGTGTCGGTCAGTACCTTGAGACGACGGCTGACCATGGAGGGTACGTCGTTCCGGACGTTGAAGGACAGTAGCCGACAAGCGGCCGCCATCCGTTTTCTTGCCGCGACGGATCTGTCTCTTGCCGACATTGCCGAGCTGCTCGGCTACGACGAACCCAGTGCGTTCTTCCGTGCCTTCAAGCGCTGGACCGACATGACGCCGGCGCGGTATCGCGCGGACACTCGTTCGGGTGAAACTCACGCAGGAGACAAGCGCGGCATCATCCGATAGCCGGTCAGATTTCAGAGAAGGCACTATGACGACACGGTTGACCCGGATTCTGGTATGGCGGCATCAGGCGACATCTATTTCAGTCTCGTGCTGTTTGCACGCGCGGACGGTTCGCGCGGTGGGTGGCTGTGTGCGTCGCATACCGATGACACCGGTGAATCACGACCATTGGGGTATTTCGGTGAGGCCTCTTGCGAGCCTTTCGCAGGGTTTGTGCCTGAATTCGATGCGGAGTATCGACTTGCTTAGACGCTCGATCGGGCCAACGGCGCGATGACGGCCGAGATCGATGGTCTTGCACGAGCTGTCGAGCTGTCGTCACGCGTCTATCAGGCGCACAGCGGTGCCAAGTATCTGGAGGCTTTCGTCACACAGGGTGTGGGCGACACCCTGATGCAGCGGGAAGGGCCCGACTGAGTATTGCGGCACCAGAAGGCGTCGACTACGACGAAACCCGACTCGGCGGCTTGAACGTGATGGATCACCTGCAGAGGCGTCTGATGCTCTCGAGTGAATCGACCATCGAGGAAGGTTCGACCATTGGTGTGGGATTGCAGGGGGCTTTCTATCGGAATTCACCCGTCGGCGGGCCTGCGCTCAAGACGGCGTCAGTCGGCAGTGTGCAAGCGCAGCTGATGCTGAGTCATTCAGGGGCGCCGTTCGCTGATGGTGGCTTCGCGGAGTATTGTCTGTGGCGTCAGACTGGCCCGAACGACGACACTGTCGAGCCGCTACTCGATCCGGAGCGACGTTGTCTTGACATGAGCTTCACGCCGCGAGTGGACATACCCTGCGCGGCTACCGTCGTGCTTGATCGTGGCGCCGGTGTGATGATCTTCAGACTCGGTGAAGTCACGCGTGTTCGTAATGTCTCGAGGCGAATCCTCGATGCCCCGGAATGCCGACATGAGGTGGTGCTTTACGCACAGGGTGGCGCCCGCGGTGTTGCCTATCTCGACGATCAGAGAACAGCAAACGGCGCGCTGACGAGCTCGGAATCCGGGCTCGAGATCGATCCCTGTATTCATGATTCGACTGACCGGCCGGGCGTCGACGAGCCGCTCGACGACGGTGTCGTCGTCTTGGCGCCGGATGATTCCCGTGGGCGAGCCGGCGGGTGTGCCGTGGCGGGAGATCGAGGTGCACTGCAAGCCTTCGTGTTTCTGTTGCCGGGAGCTGCGATGACGCTTCTCGCTCGACGTAGGTGGAACTTCCGGCGCCGTGTGAACATGAGCGAAAACGCCAGTCGAAGGGGCGTTTCAAGTCATTGAATCAGGCAGTGGCACCTCAGACAATAGGCTTGGGTTTTCATTGCTTTCCCTGCCATGACTGCTTATCAGCCGCCGCTGACGGACATACGATTCGCGCTGCGTGATGTCCTTGATTTCGACAGCCACTATGCGTCGCTTGCCGGCGCTGATGACGCGACACCCGACACGGTCGATGCAATTCTTGAGGAGGGTGCGAAATTTGCCCGAGAGGTGCTGGCGCCTCTCAATGCCGTTGGTGACGAACAGGGCTGTACGTGGCAAGACGGCGAGGTCAAGACCCCTGACGGCTTTCGCGAAGCCTATGCTCAGTACGTCGAGGGCGGCTGGCCGTCGATGACGCAAGCCGAAGCCCTTGGTGGACAAGGCTTGCCGGAATCTCTTGGCACGATCCTCTCTGAAATGAACGGCACCGCCAACTGGGCCTGGTCGATGTATCCGGGTCTCTCGCACGGTGCCATGAACACACTTGCGGCGCACGGCTCGGATCAGCAGCGCGCCGACTACCTGACGCGTCTGGTCAGTGGTGAGTGGACCGGGACGATGTGTCTGACGGAATCGCACTGTGGTACAGATCTTGGCTTGTTGAAGACGAAGGCTGAACCGTGCAGCGATGGTAGCTATGCGATAGACGGGCAGAAGATCTTCATCTCCGCCGGCGAGCACGACATGGCTGAGAACATCGTCCATATCGTGCTGGCCCGTCTGCCCGATGCACCGGCAGGTACCCGTGGCATCTCGCTCTTCATCGTGCCCAGGCACACGCTCGCCGCAGACGGTAGCGCGGGTGCACGAAACGGTGTCAGTTGCGGTTCGATCGAGCACAAGATGGGCATTCACGGTAACGCCACCTGTGTCCTGAATTTCGATGCGGCAAAAGGCTTCCTGATCGGACCGCCGAATCGTGGGCTGCACTGCATGTTCACCTTCATGAACATCGCCCGCATCGGCACCGCCATCCAGGGACTTGCGCATGCCGAGCGCGCATTTCAGGGTTCGCTCGCGTACGCACGCGAGCGTCTGCAGATGCGTTCGCTGTCAGGTGCGGAAGCTCCGTCGAAGCCCGCCGATCCGATTATCGTGCATCCTGATGTGCGTCGCATGCTACTCACCCAGAAGGCGCTCTCCGAGGGCGGACGCATGTTGTTGTACCACTGCGCAAAGCTTGTCGACATCGCACACGCGGAGGGCAAGGACGAGGAGCGCGCCCAGGCCGAGAAGGAGTTGGCGCTGCTGACGCCGATCGCCAAGGCTTTCATGACCGAAACCGGCTATGAGGCCGCCAATCTTGGTCTGCAGGTCTTCGGCGGCCACGGCTATATCCGTGAATGGGGCATGGAACAGAATGTGCGCGATGCACGCATCGCCATGCTCTACGAAGGTACGACCGGTATCCAGGCTATCGATCTGCTCGGTCGCAAGGTGCTCGGCTCGCGCGGGACCCTCCTGTCGTGCTTCACGCACCGCATCGATGACTTCGCGTTGCGCGCCGACGACGATCAGCGTCTGACCCGCTACGCCCGGCCGCTGATCAAGCTCAATCGTGAATGGCAGGAATTGACTGCACGTATCGGCATGGCCGCCATCCAGGATCCAGAGGAAGCTGGCGCCGCGTCGGTTGATTACCTGATGTACAGCGGGTATCTGGTGCTGGGCACCTTCTGGGCAGAGGCGGCGGCGGCCGCTCACCGAAAACTCGATGCCGGGGAGGGCGACGCCGCCTTCCTGCGCGCCAAGCTTTTTACGGCGCGCTTCTATCTGGAGCGTATCCTGCCTAGAACTCGTACCCACGCGGCCACGATGCTGTCGGGTGCCGATAATCTCATGGACCTGCCTGAAGCGCACTTTGCGTTCTGACCGGAGTCAACGACACATGCTTTTTCAAGGCAAGGCTTTTCGCCTGACGCGCGAAGACAACACGCTCGAATTGCACTTTGATACGGAAGACAATCGAGTCAACGTCTTCAACCGGCCCGCACTCGACGAGTTCTGCCAGGCGCTCAACGCGATCGAGGCCGAAGACAACGTCGCTGGCCTGATCCTTTCCAGTGGCAAGTCGGTCTTCGTCGCAGGCGCTGACATCAACGAGTTTCTCGGCTACTTCCAGCAACCCGATGCCGTGCTCCGGAGCATGCTCGACGAAGTGAACGCCATGTTCAATCGCCTCGAGGATCTTCCTTTCCCGACCGTCGCCGCCATCAACGGTGAAGCACAGGGCGGTGGATTCGAAGTGGTGCTGGCGTGTGACTTTCGCCTGATGGTCCCGACGGCACGTGTCGGCTTGCCCGAGGTGAAGCTCGGCATCATGCCGGGCTGGGGCGGATCGGTGCGGCTGCCGCGTATCATCGGCGTCGACAATGCCGTCGAGTGGATGTGTACCGGCAGTGCGAAGACGGCTTCAGTTGCGCTCGCTGACGGAGCCGCTGACGCGGTCGTGCCGGCCGAGCAATTGCTCGACGCGGCACGTGCACTCATCGCGAGCGTGACCGCAGGCGACATCGACATACAGGCGCGTCGACAACGCAAGACCGGACCGCTGCTGCTATCCGATCTCGAGCGCACCATGGCGATCGAATCGGCCAAGGGCGTCGTCGGCGCCAAGGCCGGACCACACTACCCCTCGCCGCTGACCATTATCGACACCATCGCGAAACACGGCACGAAGTCGCGTGACGAGGCGCTGCCGATCGAGTCGGCTAATTTCGTCAAGCTCGCCAAGACGGACGTTGCCGAGAGCCTCGTCGGCATCTTCCTCAATGATCAGCAGCTGAAGCGTATTGCTCGCGAGCAGACACAGGTGGCGAGCACGGTCTCGCGGGCAGCGGTACTCGGTGCCGGCATCATGGGTGGTGGCATTGCCTATCAGTCCGCCTCGAATGGCGTGCCGATCGTCATGAAGGACATCCGCGAAGATGCCATCCAGGCCGGTCTTGACGAAGCCGGCAAGCTGCTCGGCAGGCAGGTCGCTCGTGGTCGCCTGAAGCCCGAGGGTGTACCTGCCGTACTCAACGCGATCCAGCCTGCGTTGAGTTACGGCGAATTCGGTGGCGTTGACCTGGTGGTCGAAGCGGTCGTCGAGAACGCGAAGATCAAGCAGGGTGTGCTGGCCGAGGTCGAGAAGCATGTCGGTGGCGAGACCATCATCGCGACCAACACGTCGACCATCTCGGTCAACCTGCTGGCCGAGGCGCTCGAGCGGCCCGAGAACTTCTGCGGCATGCACTTCTTCAATCCGGTACACCGCATGCCGCTCGTCGAAGTCATCCGTGCTGAACAATCATCCGAGCACGCCATCGCGACGACGGTCGCTTACGCGCAGGCCATGAAGAAGACGCCGATCGTCGTCAACGATTGCCCGGGGTTTCTCGTCAACCGCATCCTGTTCGCCTACTTCGGAGGCTTCAATCGGTTGGTGGCTGACGGTGGCAACATCGCGGCCATTGACAAGGCGATGGAGCGCTTCGGCTGGCCGATGGGTCCAGCCTACCTGCTCGACGTGGTCGGACTCGATACCGGCAAGCACGCAGCGGCCGTCATGGCGTCGGGATTCCCCGATCGCATGGCCGCAGACGGAGACACCGTCATTGACGCGATGTTCGCAGCCGATCGACTCGGACAGAAGAACGGCAGGGGGTTCTACCGCTATGAACTGGACAAGCGCGGCAAGCCGAAAAAGTTGCCGGACGAGTCGGGAGACGCCGTTGTCGCATCGGTACAAGGCGCACAGCAGGAATTCTCACCAGAGGAGATCGTCGATCGGCTGATGATTCCGATGTGCATCGAAGCCGCCAGATGCCTCGAGGACAATATCGTCGGCACGGCTGCCGAGGTCGACATGGGTCTTGTCTATGGCGTCGGCTTCCCACCCTTTCGAGGAGGCGCTTTGAAGCATGTCGACAAGCAAGGCCTGCAGGCGTTCTGCACGCGTGCTGACGAACTGTCCGCTCTCGGGGCGCTGTACGCGCCGACCGAGGCCATGCGAGTGATGGCGACAGCGGGCGACACCTACCATCAGAGTACCGTCTCAGGAGCATCGTCATGAGTCGCTTCCAGCCCCGCGATGTCGTCATCGTCGACGGCGTACGTTCACCGATGGGACGCTCGAAAGGTGGTGCTTTCGTCAACGTGCGTGCCGAAAATCTGTCGGCCGCGCTGGTCGAGGCCCTCTTCGAGAGAAATCCGGAAGTCCCGAAGTCCGATGTCGAGGATGTCGTCTGGGGCTGTGTAAACCAGACCCTCGAACAGGGCTTCAACGTGGCCCGTGCGATCGGCCTGATGGCAGGTCTGCCGAAGCAGGTCGCGGCGCAGACGGTCAGCCGACTCTGCGGGTCCTCGATGAGTGCCCTGCACATCGCCGCCCAGGGCATCATGACCGACTACGGCGATGTCTTCGTTGTCGGCGGTGTCGAGCACATGCAGCACGTGCCGATGATGCACGGCGTCGACATCAATCCGGCGATGTCGAAGTATATGGCCAAGGCATCGATGATGATGGGTGTGACGGCCGAGATGCTTGGCCAGATGCATCAGGTTTCCCGGGATGACATGGATCGCTTTGCATTGCGGTCGCATCAGCGTGCCCAGGCCGCCACCGAGGCCGGGCGCTTCGACCACGAGATCGTGCCGATCGAGGGCCACCTCGAGAACGGTCGCCTGTCGTTGATCCGACATGATGAAGTGATTCGTGGTGATGCCTCGCTCGATGCGCTCGGCGCGTTGCCTCCGGTATTCGTGCCGAAGGTCGGTACCGTGACCGCCGGGTCATCGTCGGCGATAGCGGATGGTGCCTCGGCGATGCTGGTCATGTCGGGCGAGAAGGCGATGGCCCTGGGTGTCACGCCAATCGCGCGTATCCGTTCCATGGCGGTCAGCGGCTGTGATCCGGCGATCATGGGCTATGGCCCGGTGCCGGCATCGAAAAAGGCACTGAAGCGAGCGGGCATGACTGTCGATGACCTTGATCATGTCGAGATCAACGAAGCATTCGCCGCGCAATCGATCCCGGTACTGAAGGACCTGGGCCTGCTCGACGACATGGATCGCAAGGTCAATCTCAACGGTGGCGCAATCGCGCTGGGCCATCCGCTTGGCTGCTCCGGCACCCGCATCTCGACCACCCTCTTGAACGTCATGCAGCAGAACGATGGTGAGATCGGCCTTGCATCGATGTGTATCGGCATGGGTCAGGGCATCGCGACCGTGTTCGAGCGGGTGTAGTCCTCTAGGCTGCATGGCGACCGAGTCGATCTTGACGCAGGCGACTACGACCTGAGTACCACGGTCTCGCGAGCGGACGGTCAGGACGCGACCGTAGTCTAAGAGTACGAATCCTTCGACCCGTTCGGTCAGGATTCGCGGTGCGAACGCGCCGAACGCGTCTTTGAACGTGGGGAGTGTTACCTAAGTGCGGTCTCTCCGGGGTCGATTACCCGTTCGGCAACCAGCCCACATCGACCACGCGATAGAACGGTCCGCCTTCGGGTACGTCGTCGTGGTGGACAAGCCGGGTCACGGAGACGTTACCGATGTCGAAGGCGACGCTGGTCGTCAACGGAAGTTCAAGGGCAATCTGCAGCGCCGCGAGGATCGTGCCGCGATGCGCCACGCAGACCACATCCTTGCCGACGTGTGCACGCTGCATCTTCGAGACGAAACGCTTGACGCGTTCCACCAGCACAGTAAAGCTTTCGCCATTGGGTGCCTGTTCGTGTGGCGAAAGCGGAAAGAAGCCGAGAAACGGATCGCCCGCGCGCAGCGCGAACAGCGCTTCATGGGTCATGCCGTTGTAGTCGCCGAAATCGAGTTCGGCGATGTCGGCGTCCGCGATGATCGACCGAGCATTCGCGCCGGCAGCGAGCAGCGCGTCTGCGGTCTGGCGAGTTCGCTGGAGATTGCTGGTCACCCACGCCGCGTCGCGCGGAAGACGCGCCGCCACGGCCTTGAACAAGGCATTGTCGGTGGTGTCGCAATCGACATCGAGACTCCCGTACATGTGTGAACCCACCTGCGGAACGTGCGCATGGCGAATCCACCAGAAGCGGGTAGCTCGCTCCTGCTTCGGCAGGTGGGCACGGATATCAGGTTTCATAGAGTCGACGGGTGATCGGTGATGGAATGCCCATGGATCGGCGGCGGCCGGGAAAGGTGCTCGCGACGACACGTCGGCTGCTGTCATTATACGTTTCGCGACAGAACCGAGTGCGAGGGTGCGTGAGGAACACATCAGTGGGATAGTGTGGTCGACCGCACCGTCAATCGACAGGAACATCGAAATGCCCCGCGAACCGATCGTGCACCGTCGCTCTGACGAACTGACCGCCAAGGCTGGACCGGCTGCCTGGTTCACTGGAGTGGTATCACTCGAAAACCTGTCCATGCACGAGGGCATGGGCCTGGGCGTGTTGCGAGTGAGTTTTGCTCCGGGTGCGCGCACCGCCTGGCACACACACCCCGAGGGACAGGTGTTGATCGTCACCTCGGGCAATGGTCTGTTCGGCACGCGGCAGCAGACGCGCCGCATGAGCGCCGGTGATGTGATCGAGATTGACGCCGGTGTGGAGCACTGGCACGGGGCGGCAGCGTCGACGCCGCTGCAACATCTGGCCTTGCAAAGCGCGACCGACTGGCGCGATCCGGTCAGCGACGATGAGTACGCATTCGACACGAACGATTGAGAGGCGTTCCGACGCGGTTCTCGCATCGCCCGGGGCCGCTGGCGTTTTCTGTCTTGCTTGTCCAGCAGGAATGTCAACGTCGGTATCACCTTCGTCGTGAACGCGCTCGATTCGCTTTGCAGACTTTATACTGGCGAGCACGACATGACGCCGCGTCGTCCCGGCAAGTTCTTGAAACGCAATGAAGTGGTCGCCAGCGCCTCGTTTCCGGAAGGCAGGCGACGCGACTTCGAAGTACTCGAATCGATTCCATGAGATCAGGCAGTCTGTTGTCACTTCAGGGCCGTATTGGCGTGCTGACGTTCAACACGAGAATCCTGCTGTACGTGCTGATGACGCTCGCGATCATCGCCGTGGCGCTGCTGGCCGGTGGATTTCCCGAAGGCGGCGGACCGTTCCCTCCGGGCGCCCTGCTGATCGGCGGACTGGGCATGCTGCTGTCCTTGCCGTTCTATGTCTGCATGCTGGTGCAGAGGCTGCACGATCTGGATTACGTGGGCTGGTGGGCCTTGCTCATGCTCGTGCCACTGGTGAGCGCAGTCATGGTTTTGTACATGGCGCTGGCGCCGGGCAAGAAGGTTCGCAACCGCTATGGTGACTGGCGTGCGCCAACCAGTGGCGAACGGCTGTGGGGTGTCATCGGCATGGGGGTGGCTGTGGTGCCTCCGGTCCTGTTTGTGTACGTCGCGCTCAGCGGCCCGGCGGTTCCCGGCTGACGCGATACGCGGGTCTTGCCCATTGCCTTGTCGCCTGTTTAACGGGGCTCGTTCATGAAAACTCCTCACGGGATTGCACTGGTCGGACTTGGCATGGCCTCACGGCCACACGCGAAGAGTCTCGCAGAGCTCGAGTCCGAAGGACGGGTCAGGGTCGTTTCAGCGTGGAGTCCGAGCGATGCGCGCAGGTCGAGCTTCCATGCCGAGTGGGGACTGCCGATCGTCGACTCGCTGGCGGCGATCGTCGATGACCCTGATATCCAGAGCGTCATCCTGATCACCCCTCCGGATGCTCGCGTCGCACTGGTTCGCGAATTCGCCGCAGTGGGCAAACATGTCCTGATGGAGAAGCCGCTCGAGCGATCGTTGAGCGCGGCATCTGAACTCGTCGCGATCGCGGCGCGTGCAGACATCAAGTTCGGTGTCGTTCTTCAGCAGCGTTTCCGTGATGCTTCGCGGGTACTCGGGGAGCGCATGCGCGAAGCTGCGCTGGGAGATCTGACGAGCGTTCAGGTTTGCGTACCCTGGTGGCGCGAACAGGATTACTACGACGAAGCTGGACGAGGCACCTTGGCGCGTGACGGAGGTGGTGTGCTGATCAGTCAGGCAATCCACACCCTCGATCTGATGTTGTCGCTGGCAGGCCCTGTCGATGCGGTGATGGCGATGGCTGCGACCACAAAGCTGCATGCCATGGAATGCGAGGATTTCGTCGCGGGTTCGATCCGTTTCCAAGACGGTGCGATAGGCTCCTTGATCGCGACAACGGCGCTGTATCCGGGGGCGACCGAATCGATCGTGCTCGCCGGCACACTGGGTACCGCGACGCTTGCGGGTGCTGAACTCACGATCGACTATCGAGACGGCCGACAGGAAGCGGTGGGTGAGCCCAGCACGAGTGGCGGCGGCGCCGACCCGATGGACTTTCCGCATCAATGGCATCGCCGATTGATCGAGAATTTTCTGGTGGCCGTCGAAGACGATACGGAACCCGCCATTCCAGCGCGCGAAGCGCTGGCTGTTCATGCGCTGATCGACGCGCTCCTTGTATCGTCGCGCGAGGGGCGGCAAGTCAAGCCGGTGTCGCACAACCGGTCAGGCGCACAAGACATGGAGTCAAGGACATGATTCGCTTTGCCGCCATCGGGCTCGATCATCGGCACATCTATGAGCAGGTCGGACGTCTCCTCGAGATCGGTTGCGAGTGTGCGGGTTACTGGACAGCGGGCGACCCTGAGCCGCTTGCCGGCTTCGTCAAGCGCTACCCGACGCTCAACAGGGTCGATGATCCGTCCGTGCTCTACAACGATCCGCGCATACAACTGATCGTCACGGCGGCGGTGCCGAGCGATCGTGCGGGCATTGCGATGCGCGCGATGGAGGCCGGCAAGGACGTCATGACCGACAAGCCGGGTTGCACCACGTTGGATCAGCTCGATGCCTTGCGAGCAAAGGTGGCTCGCACCGGCCGCATCTGGTCGATCAACTTCTCGGAGCGGTTTGAAGTCCCCGCTGTGCAACGGGCCGGCGAGATGGTGCAGGCGGGGCGCATCGGCAAGGTTGTGCAGACGCTCGGACTCGGTCCGCACCGGCTCAATCGTCCGACCCGGCCGGACTGGTTCTTCGAGCCCGATCGATATGGAGGCATCCTGACGGATATTGCGAGTCACCAGATTGATCAGTTCCTCTATTTCACGGGCTCGGACGATGCCGAAATCGTGTCATCGACTGTTGCCAATCACGTCAATCCGGAAACGCCCGCGCTGGAGGATTTCGGCGAGCTGGTGTTGCGCTCGACCGGTGCGTCGCGCACCGCCCACGGCTATGTACGCGTCGACTGGTATACACCGGACGGCCTGCCCACCTGGGGAGATGGTCGCCTGACACTCCTCGGCACCGAGGGTTACATCGAGCTTCGCAAGTATGTCGACCTCGAGGGGCGGTCGGGTACCGATCATCTGTTCATCGTCGACGGTCAGGGCACCGAGTACATCGACTGCATGAACGATACGCTTCCATACTATCCGCAGCTCGTTGCCGATGTGCAAGGGCGGACAGAGACGGCAATGACCCAGGCGCACTGTTTCAAGGTGATGGAGCTCGCGCTGCGAGCACAGGCGCAGGCGACGCGCCTCGGCGCGTTGGCTGACTGATGCCGCGTGAGCGGCGTCGTATCGCCATCATCGGCGCCGGCATCGGTGCCGAGCATCTGGCTGGCTGGCTTGCCAGTCCGGCGCGTTTCGAGGTGGCGACGATCTGTGATCTCGATCGGGCCAGGGCCGCTCCGCTGATCGAACGTGCCGAACTCGGTGGATCGAGCGCGCGTTTCGACGACAACCTGGACCGGGTTCTCGCGGATGACAGCATCGACATCGTCGACATCTGTCTGCCGCCCCGGCTACATCGCGATACCTTGCTGGCAGCCCTTTCGACAGGCCGGCATGTGGTTTGTGAAAAGCCACTGGTGGCATCGCTTGCCGAGGCTGACGCGATCGAGGCGGCGGCGAGCGCCGCCAATCGGGTGGTCATGCCGGTCTTTCAGTACCGCTTCGGGCGTGGTCTTGAAGCGCTTCGACATCTGATGGACTGCGGACTTGCCGGAAAGCCGCTGATCGCGGCAATCGAGACGCACTGGAATCGGCAGTCGGACTACTACTCTGTGGATTGGCGAGGCCGGTGGGCAAGCGAACTCGGTGGCGCAGTTGTCGGTCATGCGATCCATGCCCACGACCTGATTTCACATGTGCTCGGCCCGGTTGCATCGGTGCAGGCAAGCCTTGCGACCCGCGTCAATCCGATCGAGGTGGAAGATTGTGCGGCGATCCTCCTGACCATGGCATCCGGCGCACTGGTCACGTCATCCGTGACCCTCGGCAGCGCAACTGACCGGTCGCGTCTCAGGTTCTGTTTCAGTGATCTCAGCGCGGAGAGTGCCCTCGATCCCTATGCGCCGGCCGATGGCGCCTGGACTTACGAGGCGCGGGGCGGGATCGAGGAACTGCCCGGCAAGCAGGCGGCTATCGATGCCGGTTGTCGTAGTTTCGCGGAGAGACGAGGGTCCGAGCTGATCGGGTTTGCACGTCAATTCGAACTGTTCGACGATGCGCTACGCCTGCAATTGCCGCCGCCCGTCACACTTGGCGATGCGCGTGCATCGCTCGAACTTGTGACGGCGCTATACGCGTCGAGCACTGACGGCAAACGAGTGGCTCTCCCGCTGACAAGAGAAGTTCCCGGCTATGCAGATTGGCGACCGCCGACGGAGGCGCGAACATGAAGGAACTTCCCGTCACATCATTGCAAGCCTGGGTAGTCTCGTTCTTTCGCGCGCTCGGCTCGCGGTCCGAGGAGGCGGTGCTGGCTGCCGAGCATCTGGTCGGTGCCAATCTCGCGGGTCACGATTCGCACGGGGTCGCCATGATTCCGCTCTATGTCGATGCCTGTCAGGCCGGGTTTCTGAAGCTCAATCAGGACATCGACATCGTTGTCGATACCGGGTCGATGGTGATTGCGGATGGCCGACAGGGCGTTGGTCAGTCGGTTGCACATCAGGCGATGGCGGTTGCTATCGAGCGTGCGCGTACGCACGGAATCGCACTCCTCGGGCTCCGGAACGCGCATCACATCGGCCGGATAGGTCATTGGAGCGAGCAAGCGATCGATGCCGGGCTCGTGGCCATTCACTTTACCAACGCGATGGCGCAGACACCCGTCGTTGCACCGCATGGTGGTGCGGAGGCGCGCTTCGTCACCAATCCTTTCACGGTCGGCATACCGCGGCGTGATGGTGAGCCGATCATTCTCGATTTCGCTACCAGCGGCATTGCCCACGGCAAGGCGCGTGTCGCGATGAACGCTGGCAAGGCGGTGCCTGCAGGCACCGTCATCAATGCGGCGGGGCAACCCTGTCTGGATCCCCGGGTGCTTTTCGAGCCGCCGATCGGTGCGCTCAAGACCTTTGCAGAGCACAAGGGACACGCGCTCGCCATGGTCTGTGAATTACTGGGTGCCGCGATGACGGGGGGCGTGACCGGGCGTGACGTGCATCTTCCAAAGGTCCCGGGCGTGATCAACAACATGCTGGCGATTCTGTTCGATCCGGCACGACTCGGCACGACCGAGAGTTTCGAACGCGAAGCGAGCGGCTTCATCGCATGGGTGCAGTCGGCGCGGCGAGACGAGGTGGGCGAGGCACTTGGCGGCATACTCATGCCGGGTGATCCCGAGCGTCTGAGTCGGAACGAGCGTGCCTGCACGATACCGCTCGACGACGGTACGCTGGACGCTCTCGCGACTGCGGCTACAGTGGTCAATGCGGCTCGGGCGGACGATGAAGACCCGTCGCTGCTCATCGATCCGCATGATCTGGTTGTTTGACGGAAGTTTTCCATGACCGCCCTTCACGGCCGTCCACGAATGATCATGAACAGCTCCTGAACGTCAGTAGCATTGGAATCCGAACACGCGCGGTGCCAGAGCCGGTTCATCGACAAAGGCGTTCCGGTTGCCTTGCGCTGTCGCTGCGGCCTTGTGACGGCGTCGTTCTTCGTCCGAGACCGGGTCTTCACAATGCCATGCCATCAACGTCGGGAGTGGTCCGAACACACCGGCCTGCTTGTTCGGAACGTCGCCGAGCGCGAGATCCGTTGTACCGTCGGCACCGGTGTAGCGAACATCCATGTAGAAGAGTATCCGGGCGACGTCACCCTTGACCTCATCGGGAGGTTCGAAGACATCCGCCGATACACGGCATTCATGGCACTCGCGATGAGTCCGTTCACCCGGGCCGAAGACTTTGTTGCCACGAGACGAGTTGACGGTACGATCGGTCGGAACGAGATTGTGCAGATCGTCCTCGGCGGGTGACTGTTTCAAGCCGTACGAGCGTGGCCAGACATGCTCACGATTCCAGAAGTCCGCCTCGCCCTGGTTACCTCCCGAAGCACGATGCGCCGCGGAGATTTCTCGACGGGTATAGAACAGCCGAATCCTGTCGGCCGAAATACGGGCGCCGTTCGCGACGCTTGACCAGATCGCCCGATTATCGACAGGCGCGTTCGTGGCCATGCGCTCGGCCAGAACCTTGCGTAGCACGGAGTCGGGTGCTGGCGGGCGCCTGTCGACACCTCTGTCTTGCAGGCAGCCGGCAGCAGTGAGCAGACAGACTGCCAGCAGGGTGACAAGTCGCCGCTGGATGACTGCCGTCACCCTTGTTCTCGGCCGTGCCGCGCAGATACAGCCTGGTACAACTGACACCATCAACCGCGGGCAATGCGCTGGCGGAGATAGTCCACCTCGATATCGACAGTGGTCGCGATCATGAAGTCGAACACGCGACGAACTGACGGTGCAGGAAGTTCGTAGCGTGCTGCCAGCCGATCGGCCATGGCGAGTACGGCGGCTTCGCGGTCGCTCCGCACGATGTATGACAGCAGCGTGTCGCGATCACCGCCGCTCGCGCGTATGGCAGCCTCGTGCTCGCGGAATTTTGATTCCGCAACCGGTTTACCAAGATTGACCCTTTCCATGATAGCAAGCAATGCGCTGGCGTCTGCAGTCACGGTCTCGCCGTAGGTATCCGATCGGTTACCGGGCGAGCAGGCGTCGACGATCCAGCTTCGGTAGAAATCGACGAGATGCTCGCCGACGTGACTTGGCATGGGTTGAATGGAGCTTGTTGGCGTTGCCCGCTCGATGATCGGTTCGATATCAGCCACATCCGTGAACGCATCCTGCGTTGCGAACGTGTAGCGGCCGAGTTCGGCATGCTGACGTTCAACAGTTGCCAGCGTGTGCATCAGCAGTGACATACCGGGTTGGTTGCGCACCAGGCCGGGTTCATAGACGGCCGGGTTGCACGCGAATCGCGTGCGCTTCTTCAGCGCAATGACAATCTCGTTGGCGAGAATGTCGAGTCCGGGTCTGATGGTGTTGTCAAGGTCAAGGTCGGCTTCCACGGCGGTCTCGCTGGCGTTCGCTCAGACTGATGGTCTCATGGAGACAACGGCACGTTCAGAAACGCCGGGCGCCAACGTGGTTGGCGCAAGGCGAGCTGTTGCCTCAAGGGTAGCTCGATGCGCGTGAATCCCGGTTGATCTTCGTCTGGTGGACGTCGCAGCACGAGCCGACCGTTGAGCGGCTCGAAAGCGTTGACGGCATGCGTCAATGGCACGTCGTCCCGTGACCCTGTACCCGCGAGTTCGCGCCCGTAGACTTCCTTCGACTCGCCGTCGCGAGCGATGGCTTGTCCGCCAGGCAAGGACAAGAGGGTCATGGCACTGGTCGATGACAGTGACCAGTCGATGGCCGTCCGATGACCCCTGTTCCAGTAGAGGGGAGCGATCGCTTCGAGCGTCAGCGTGACGTCAGCCTCACCAGACTGCCATTGGCAGGGAAGACGTTCCTCGCAGTCAGTGGCAGGCGCTGGGTCAGGGCCATAGGGAATGTGTGCGAAGCCTATCGTGTGTGTGACACCGAGCTCGGTCAGCTCGAGTGTCAGTCGATCGAGCGTAGCCGGATTTCCCGCAGGTGCCGCATCGAACAGGAGGTGTCCGTTCACCGCAAGACCGGCGGTCAGTGCCGATTCGGCTTCATCGCGAATGCCGGCGGGCGTGCGTCCCCCGAATGACAGAGCTTCTGTGGAAAGTACCTGTCCGTTGCTGTTGACAACCGTAGTTGAATCGATCGCCATGGTCGTATCTCGCGTCATCGCGACTGCCGCGAAGTCGATGCGCAGTGGGCCACTGCCGTCTTGTGCCATACCGTCAGCCGCCGACACCGTAACGGTCACGGCACTATCCGGTGTACTCGCCCGGCAGGGGAGAGTGGCCCTGCAATCCTGTACAGAAGGGTTCTGAGCGGTCGAATCGGACGACGCCGTGGTCCCGACAGGTCCAGCTAGAGGGTCGAACAACGTTCCGGCCGACGAGCCGGTAGTCGAATCCGCATTCGAGTCGGAATTCGAGTCGGAATTCGAGTCGAGAGCCGAGTCTGGTCCGGGGTTGAGTGCTGGTTCGAGTGCTGGACCTTGTGCCGAGCCGGACACTGAACCTGGTACTGGTACTGGTACTGGTACTGGTACTGGTACTGGTACTGGTACTGGTACTGGTGCTGCCTGAAGTCCTGGATCGCGTGCCGGGACGGAAGCGGTATCGGTCATGCTGTCGGCGTTCGAGCCGGTATGCGTGTCAAGGTCCGGATCACCGCAGCCAAGCAACAATAGTGCTGCCAGTGCGGTATTGCCTGTAGATAATCCAGTGCGTTTCAATAAAGCAAGCAAGGATGATTCGGGATGGCGCGCAATCTGCATGTTTATCGATTCCTTTCGATTCGCCTTGCAGGCTAGGTGAGCGGACAGTCTGCGTCAACGGCGAGTGCTTGGTCGATCGAGAAAAGCATGCGACAGGCCAAATGGCAGTCGTTTTTAGCAATGATATTTACAGTAGTTCACGCTCTAAAACGCGGTATCGATCACGATAGCCAAGATCGTGCTGAACCGGGTGGTAAACTTCAATTCGTCATTTGTCGATGCATCGCTTGCGCAATTTTAGTGCGTCCGTTGGTCTCGGCAAGTCCACGCCTGTAGTGTCGTACCGCGCGATGGCGCGCACAGCATTGGCCGAGCGGCTATGTCGTTCAGGTAGCAAACCGGAGAAACGATGATGGACTTGAAAGCATTGGGCAAGCAGCTTCTGGGCGACAAGCTAGGCGGTGGTGGAGGGAGTGGCATCGGTGGCGCCATGGAAGGGCTCTCCAAGTTGACAGGCGGTGGTGAAGGCCAACTCGATCTCGGTGAGATCATCGGCAAGCTGAAGCAAGGCGGTCTTGGCGAGCAGGTCGATTCCTGGCTTGGCGACGGCGACAATGCGGAAGTGTCAGGTGAGCAGCTGCAGAGCGCGCTCGGAGAGGACAAGGTTGCAGAAGTGGCCTCCTCGATGGGTGTCGACTCAGCGACGGCGGCGGACAAGATCAAGGACATCCTGCCGACACTGCTCGACAAGTCGAGTTCCGGCGGATCATTGATGGACAAGTTCGGCGGTGCGAGCAGCGCTGTCGACATGGCCAAGAGCCTGTTCAAGTAGGCATCTGTAACCGCGAGTAAAGGTGTGCGAGTGGCAATGGTCTGTTGCCACTCGCTAACCGACGATGCGCCGACGTTTCATACAATGTGATGTATTCAGCGCCACGCCGGCCCGCGGCAATCCGTTGGCCGTCGTGCTCGACGCCGACGGCCTGGACGACGATGCGCTACGTCGCTTCGCCGCCTGGACAAACCTCGCCGAAACGACGTTCGTACTGCCACCGATCGATCCTTCCGCAGACTATCGCGTTCGAATCCTGACGCCGCAGCGCGAAATGCCGTTCGCAGGGCATCCGACCTTGGGCACCTGTGCGGCCTGGCTGCATGCGGGAAATCGGCCGCGTGAAGAACACCGTGTGCGACAGGAGTGCGGCGTCGGTATCGTCGAGATCGACTGTTCCGTCGATGTGCCGGCGTTCGTCGCCCCGGCCACACGCCTGGAACCGATGCCGGACGATGCGTTCGAGCGCATTGCCGATGCACTGCAGCTGGACCGGTCTCGTATCAGGGCGACGGCCCGGCTCGACAACGGTCCGGTCTGGCAACTCATCGAGTTCGAAAGTGCCGCTGACGTGTTGGCGGTTGATGCAACGCGTGTGCGCTGGCCATTGTTCAAAGCCATCGGCCTGCTCGGGCGTCAGCCCGAAAGTGCAGATACTGATTTCGAGATTCGCATGATCGCGCCGTCAAGCGGCATGAGCGAGGATCCTGTTACCGGATCGCTCAATTCTGCTGTCGCGCACTGGCTACAGGCCAACGACAGGCTTTCGAGCGACATTGTCGTCGCCCAGGGTAGGGTTATCGGGCGGCACGGCCGAGTCTATATCAAGCCCGACCCGGTTGTGCCAGGCCGTGTTCTCATTGGCGGAGAAACGCATGTCATGATCGACGGCATGCTGGAATTCGATTGAGCAGGTAGTGGTGCGTCAATATAGCGTTGGCGCACCACCAAGCCCGCAATCTACTTACTCTTGCCGGTGAACGCCTCGTTCCAGTTCTTGAAGGTGACCTGCAAGTCCGAGACAGCACGCGTTGCCATCGACATCATCATGTCCGATGACTTCTCGAACTCGGCTGCGAGATGCTTGCCGCGTGTCTCCCAGAAGTCCTGAGCTTCCATCAATGCGAGGTGGCGCTTGACTTCAGCCTCATCCATGAGTGTCTTCGAGCGTTCGCCCAGCTGACGGAGATGATCGTCGACAATGGTTCGTGATGCATCCAGCCGGTCCTGGGCTTCCATCAGCCCGAGATGCGCTTGCATCTGAGCTTCCTGGGTCGACTCGTCTGCCTGCTTCATCGATTCCTTCAATTTCTCGCCGATCTTCTTCAATGACTCTTCGGCGCGTTCGCGAATCTCGGTCACCTCCTCCGGCAGATCATCGACCAGGTCGTCGAGCTTGGTCTGCATTTTCTTGAGTTCGTCGAGTGACGTCCTGACAGCATTCTTGATCTGGTCTTCCACAAGATATCTCCGGGTTGCTGGTCGCGGCTGGGTGCGTGACGCTAGCACAGCCACGCGGCCCAAGCCGATGCGCGGGATCGCGTTTGTATTTACTGTGCGCGTGTAGTGCAATGTCGTGGTGAACAGGGGAAACACAAGCGCCGGCATGAAGACGCGTCTAGACGCCGAAATCGACCGGCGCCGTGACGATCTGGTGGCGCTGACCGTGGCCTTGATCCGCTTTCCGACGGTCAATCCTCCGGGTGAGGGCTATCGGGAGTTGTGTGACTTTCTGGCGCTGCGCCTCATGGCGCGCGGCTTTGCCATCGAGCTCTTGCGTGCGACAGGCGCTCTCGGTGACAGCGATCGTTACCCTCGCTGGAACCTGATCGCCCGGCGTGATGGTCGCCGGACTGGCGATTGTGTGCACTTCAATTCGCACAGTGATGTCGTGGCGGTGGGTCAAGGCTGGTCAGTGGATCCGTTCGCAGGCGTCGTCAAGGATGATCGCGTGTATGGCCGTGGTGCCTGCGACATGAAAGGTGGCCTCGCAGCATCAATCGTTGCTGCTGAGGCGTTTTTGGACCTTTTTCCGGAATTTTCCGGCGCTATAGAGATATCGGCGACCTGCGACGAAGAGTCTGGCGGCTTCGGTGGCGTTGCCTGGCTGGTCGAGAAAGGCTGGTTCGCGCCTTCGCGGGTACAGCACGTGATCATTCCCGAGCCGCTGAACAAGGAACGAATCTGCCTTGGTCACCGGGGCGTATGGTGGGGTGAGATCACCACTGAAGGCCATATTGCCCACGGCTCGATGCCGTTTCTCGGCGACTGCGCCGTGCGCCACATGGGTGCCGTGCTGGCAGCGTTCGAAACAGAGCTCTTTCCCGTGCTGGCTGCGCGAACCACGAGCATGCCAGTGGTTCCAGCCGGCGCTCGACGATCGACGCTGAATATCAACTCCGTGCACGGTGGCCTCGAGGAGCCAGACACGGCCTACACCGGTCTCCCGAGTGCTCTGGTGCCCGATCGTTGCCGGATGATCGTTGATCGGCGCTTTCCGATCGAGGAATCCCTCGACGAAGTGCGAGCGGAAATCGTCGGCTTGCTCGACGATGTCAGCCAGGCACGGGAGAACTTTCGGTATACCGTGCGCGACCTCTTCTCGGTACTGCCGTCGATGACTCCACGTGATTCGCCGGTGGCCACTGCCGTGGCTGATGCAATCAGAGACAGACTTGCAATAGAGCCTGAGTATGTCGTCTCCCCAGGCACCTACGATCAGAAGCACATCGATCGGGTCGGGCGACTCGGCAACTGTATCGCGTACGGCCCGGGAATTCTCGACCTGGCTCATCAGGCGGACGAATGGGTCGGCATCGACGACATGCTGGCGTCGGCATCCGTCATGGGCCGTGCGCTGCTGAGCCTGCTGGTGAACTTTAAAAAAGTCCCACCGGCCGCGTGATCAAGCGTGCCTGGCGTGCGTGCTACTCTGCCCGCAGTCAATATGTCGTGGCCAGACCGGAGAGATCGAATCGTGACAACACTGTTCCCTAGGCCAGATCGGCGTTTGCCGGGTGCGGTTTCGTCTGCCGCGGTGCCTTTTTTCACTGTGCCGAATCGTGCCGTGCATCTTCTTGTCGCGGTCTTGCTTGGCATGACGTGGCTGATGCCCTCAGCGCACGCCGCCCGCACAGACGTTTCGATCGGCATGCAGCTCGAGCCGCCGAATCTTGATCCCACAGGCGGTGCGGCCGCCGCTATCGACGAAATCGTCTATGCGAATCTTTTCGAAGGGCTGACGCGTTTCGGACCGGACGGTAGCGTACAGCCCGCGCTCGCCTCGTCCTGGGAGATCGAGGCGGATGGGCAGCGCTACGTCTTCAAGCTGCAGCAAAACGTGAAATTTCACGACGGCGCAGCGTTTGATGCAGATGACGTCGTGTTCTCGGTCGAGCGTGCCATGGCGGAGGATTCGACCAACGCGCAGAAAGCGCTCTTTGCGAACATCGATAATGTCGAGATTGTCGATTCCACAACGGTTGCGTTCAATCTGAAAGCGCCCGACGGCAGCCTGCCCTTCAATCTGGCCTGGGGTGATGCGGTCATGCTCGACGAGTCGTCGTTCGAGATGGCGGCAACGGCGCCGGTCGGCACCGGGCCCTTCCGGTTCGATCGCTGGTTGCAGGGTGATCGGGTCGAGCTGGTCAAGTTCGACGGCTATTGGGGAGAGCCTGCACGTCTCGACAAGGCCACGTTCCGGTTCATCTCCGAGCCCACGGCTGCATATTCAGCGATGATGGCGGGCGACATCGATGCCTATCCGGTTTTTCCGGCACCCGAGAACCTTGTGCAGTTCGAAAGCGACCCGCGCTTTTCGGTCGTGCTCGGCTCGACCGAAGGCGAGACCATTCTCGCCATGAACAATCAGCAACCGCCACTCGATGACGTACGTGTGCGTCGGGCGATTGCGCACGCCATCAATCGTGACGAGATCATCGACGGTGCCATGTTTGGCTACGGCACCCCCATCGGCACTCATTTCGCGCCGCATAATCTCGCGTATGTCGATCTCGTGGCGCAGTCGGAAAACGATGCCGAGGCGGCCAAGGCGCTGTTGAAGGAGGCCGGGCACGAAGAAGGGCTGACGCTCTCGCTGAAACTGCCGCCGCCGGCCTACGCGCGCCGTGGTGGAGAGATCATCGCCGCACAACTGCGCGAGGTCGGCGTGGTAACGGAAATCGAGAACCTCGAGTGGGCGCAGTGGCTCGAGCAGGTGTTCAAGGGCAAGGACTTCGACCTCACCATCGTGTCGCATACGGAGCCTATGGATATCAACATCTATGCGCGCCCTGACTACTATTTCCAGTATGACGATGCCGATTTCCAGGCGCTGATGGCAGAGGTCAGCGTGACGACAGACGATGCGAGACGTGGTGACTTGCTGGCCGAAGCACAGCGCAAGATCGCCGACGACCAGGTCAATGCATACCTGTTTCAACTAGCCAAGACCGGCGTCGCAGCGGCTGGCCTGAAAGGGCTTTGGGAGAATTCACCGACACAGGCAAACGACCTGACGGGCGTCTACTGGGAAGACTGACGAGGGACAGACTGCTGGCGCAAGGTCTGACCTACCGGCTCGATCCGGCTCCACGGCGCGCGGTGGCGTTGTACCTGGAAGTCGGCATGTGTACCGCAACGACCCCTGGCATGTGAACGGACAATGATCGCGTATCTGGTTCGTCGCCTTGCAGTACTGCTTGCCACCCTGGTGGTCGCGAGCCTGGTGATCTTTGCAACCATCGAGATCGTACCGGGCGATCCAGCCTCGTTCATGCTCGGTCTCAATGCAGAGCCTGCAACGGTCGCGGCCCTGCGGCAGGAACTGGGGCTGGAACGATCGGGCCTGGCTCGCTACTTCGACTGGGTCGGCGGCATGGTGCGGGGTGATTTCGGAATCTCCTACACCTACCGCACACCGATCAACACGATGGTAGCCGAGCGCATCATGGTGTCTTTGCCGCTTGCGCTGTATGCACTCCTGCTCGCCGTTCTGATCGCGTTTCCCGCAGGCCTCATCGCCGCCAGTCGTCGCGGTGGGGTGGCTGACACAAGCGTCATGGGGTTTACACAGATCGGTGTGGCGGTGCCGAATTTCTGGTTTGCGATGCTGCTGGTACTGCTGTTCGCGATCAAGCTTCGGTGGATGCCATCGGGCGGCTTTGCCGGATGGGACACAGGTCCCTGGCCTGCCATCAAGTCGCTGACGCTCCCGGCTGTCGCCCTGGCGCTGCCGCAGGCGGCCATTCTTGCGCGCGTCCTGCGCTCATCATTGCTTGACGTTCTCGGTGAAGACTACATCCGCACGGCTCGAGCCAAGGGCTTGAGTCCGCGCAGGACACTTTGGCGGCATGCACTTCGGAACGCCATGATCCCGGTGCTGACGATCATCGGCCTGCAGTTCTCGTTCCTGCTCGCCGGCGCCATCATCATCGAGAACGTCTTCTATCTGCCAGGTCTCGGGCGTCTCGTATTCCAGAGTATTGCAAGCCGCGATCTCGTGGTCGTCGAGAGCGTCGTGATGCTGCTGGTGTGCTCGGTCGTCATCGTCACGTTTCTGGTGGATCTTGCATACGTCTGGGTCGATCCCCGTCTCAGGCGCTGATCGGCGATGACGAATCTCAGCGGCAAATGAAACTCCGTTCGCTCATCCCTGGACTGGCGCTTGTTCTACTGGTCATCGTCGGCGCGCTGACGAGCTTCTTCTGGACGCCGTTCGACGTTACCCGGCTTGCGATAGCCGACAAGCTGCAGACACCCTCTGGCCTGCACTGGCTCGGTACGGATCATTTTGGCCGGGACATGCTGTCGATGCTGATGGTCGGCGCACGAACGTCGATTGCCGTGGCGTTGGTGGCCGTCGGTATCGGCATCGGCCTGGGTGTTCCGCTCGGTCTGGCTGCCGCGGCTCGGCAGGGCAGTCTCGTCGACGAATGCATCATGCGGGGTAACGATCTTGTCTTCGCCTTTCCGGCGTTGCTCATCGCGATCATGATCACCGCCATCTTCGGTCCTGGTGCCGTGAACGCCATCATTGCCATTGGCATCTTCAATGTACCGGTGTTCGCGCGGCTGGTACGAGGTGCCGCCTTGTCCTTGTGGACTCGCGAATTCGTGTTGGCTGCGCGAGTTGCCGGCAAGGGCGCCCTGCGCATCTCCGTTGAACATATCCTGCCGAATCTCGGCAACCTGCTCGTCGTGCAGGCGACCATCCAGTTTTCACTCGGCATACTGGCCGAGGCAGGCTTGTCGTTCGTGGGTCTCGGCACGCAACCGCCGATACCGAGTTGGGGTCGCATGCTGGCCGAGAGTCAGACGCTGATATCGCTTGCACCCCATGTCGCCATCTTCCCGGGCCTTGCGATCGTCGCGAGCGTACTAGGCTTGAATCTGCTCGGTGACGCCTTGCGGGATTGGCTCGATCCGAGGCTGCGGCATGCGCGCTGACAATTGCCGTTGAGTGACCCTGATACGCCCCTGCTGGTGTTCCGCGAAGTCGGTGTGTCCATTGGCGACACGGCGATCCTTCGCGACATATCCCTGGAGGCGCGCAATGGCAAGACCCTGGCCATTGTCGGAGAAAGTGGTTCCGGAAAATCCATGACGGCACTTGCCGCCATGCGTCTTCTGCCGAGCGGCGCGAGACTCCGTGGCGAAATCCTGCTTGACGGGCGTGATCTTGCAGCGCTTTCCGAAACAGAGTTGCAGGCGATTCGCGGCGGAGATATCGGCATGATCTTCCAGGAGCCGATGACCGCGTTGAATCCGGTGCATACCGTGGGCTCACAGGTCGCAGAAAGTCTCTACCTGCATCGTGGCGTCAGTCGTCGTGAAGCCATGCAGCTGGCTGAGCGGGCACTCGTGCGCGTCGGCTTGCCGGCGAATGTCTGTCCGCCGGGACGCTTTCCACACGAGATTTCCGGTGGGCAGCGTCAACGCGTCGGGATTGCCATCGCGATCGCCTGCAAGCCGAAGCTGCTGATTGCCGATGAACCGACGACGGCACTCGATGTGACGACACAGGCGGGCATTCTCGATTTGATTCGGGAGCTGCAGCGCGAAAACGGCCTGGCGCTCATCCTGATTTCGCATGACCTTGCCGTGGTTGCCGACATGGCAGACGATCTGGTGGTGATGAAGGACGGGCGCATCGTCGATGCCGGGCCGTTCTCCACGGTCTTCTCTTCGCGCTCATCCGAGTACACCGCGTCATTGATCAAGGCGTCGACATGGCGTGCTGGCTCCGGGGTGAGACAAGCCGCGCGTGAGGAGATGCTGTCTGTGTCCGATCTGGTGGTCAGCTATCCGTCCGGACCGCGACGTCTGTTCGGTGAGCGTGCGCGATTTCGGGCTGTTGACGGCGTCGATTTTGACATTCGATCCGGAGAGAGCGTTGGACTTGTCGGCGAGAGTGGCTGCGGAAAGTCGACGCTGACGCGTGCGCTCCTCGGTCTGGTGGCGATCGATGAAGGGACCATTCGCTTCAAGGGTGATGTGCGTACAGGGCTCGTCAAGGATCAGCCTTCGTCAACGCACCAGGGGGCTACGCGAGGGAGGGCGACGATTTCCCGTGCGCTGCGTCGGGAGATCCAGATCGTCTTTCAGGATCCTTACGGCTCGTTCAATCCTCGGCACCGGGTAGAGCGCCTGGTGGCTGAACCGCTCTATCTGCTCGACAATCGCCTCTCCGACAGTGCCAGGCGTTGCCGGGTCGCCGAACTACTCGAGCGCGTCGGTCTCGGCACGGATGCCATGCGTCGCTATATTCACGAATTCTCTGGCGGTCAGCGCCAACGTATTGCCATCGCCCGTGCGCTGATAGTCGAACCGTCTCTGGTAGTGCTTGACGAAGCCGTGTCGGCACTCGATGTCTCGGTACGGGCACAGGTGCTGGCCCTGCTCGACGAGCTTGCGCGAGACGATGGGCTCGCGTACCTGTTCATTTCTCATGATCTTTCTGTCGTTCGCAATGTCACCGACCGGATACTGGTCATGCAAGGTGGCAGGATTGTCGAGACGGGTCTGACCGAGCAGGTCTACGCATCGCCTGTGCACGACTACACGTGTCAGCTGCTGGCGGCGGTGCCGGTATTACCCGATATCGAAGGTCGCACCGAGGTCGGAGTAGAGTAGTGACAGTGGAAATCTTTGATGTGCAGAGGAGCCGGAGTCGATGAGTCCGAACGACCCAAAGTCGAGCACGATAGAGGTAACGCAGCCGCTTGCGCTCGGTCCGCGAAACCTGATAACCGATGTGCCCGGACTGCTGGTTGGGCATGCGCACGACGAGAAAGTCAAGTCCGGCACGACTGTGCTGACATCGCGCGAGCCGTTCGCAGCAAGTGTCGATGTCATGGGCGGCGCCCCCGGTTCCCGCGAAACCGATTGCCTTGCGCCGGATCGACTGGTTGAACGGATCGATGCGCTGGTGCTCTCGGGTGGTTCTGCCCTCGGTCTCGATGCGGCCTCGGCGGTTGCCAACGAGTTGCGTCGCGCCGGTAGGGGCTATCCTGTGGGCCCGGTACGCGTACCGATCGTGCCGGCAGCGATCATCTTCGATCTCCTGAACGGCGGGCACACGGACTGGATCGACAATCTCTATTACGCGCTGGGTCGGGAAGCGTTGCACGCCGCGGCGGAGGATTTTGCTCTCGGTTCGGTTGGTGCGGGTGCCGGTGCGACGACGGCGAACCTGAAAGGGGGTCTCGGTTCGGCATCGTTCGTTCTCCCGGGCGGCGCCACTGTCGGTGCGCTGGTTACTGCCAATCCCCACGGCGGCGCGGTTTCGTCCGACACAGGACACTTCCATGCGGCAACTTTCGAAGTCGGTGACGAGTTTGGTGGTCTCGGCGTGGCGCCATCCCACGATCCGCTGCTGTTGCCGCGTTACGAGAAGATTGCGGCTTGGGAAGCCTTGCAGAGCGAGCGGGCTGGAGGCTCGTCGGGCGGTCACCCGGCAGACCGGATCGGAACAGAGACTCACGATGACAAGTCTGTTTCGGCGGGTGCGAATACGACCGTCGCGATCGTCGCGACCGATGCGAAGCTCGACAAGCCGCAGCTCAAGCGCATGGCCGTGGCGGCCCAGGATGGTCTCGCACGCGCACTCCAGCCCTCGCATACCCCGTTCGACGGTGATCTTGTGTTCGCATTGTCTACAGGTACCCGCGAACTCGATGATGCGCTCATCGATCCGATGACGCTTGGTCACGTCGCCTCCCTTTGCCTCGCACGGGCGATCGCACGCGGTGTATACCTGGCTGCGGCTCGACCCGGCGATACGCTGCCGAGCTGGCATGCGCGTTACGGTTGACGGCTACAGGGCCAGTCGAAGGTGAAGGTCGTACCCCTGTGACGCTCGGGCTCCGAATGGACGTCTATCGAACCACCGTATCTCCCGACAATCTTTCTCACCATTGACAGCCCCAGGCCACTGCCTTCGACTGTATCTTGCGACTTCAGGCGCTTGAAGAGCTCGAAGATCTGTTTCTGGTATTCGACAGGAATGCCCGGTCCGTCATCCTGCACGGTGACGGTCACGCGCCCGTCGGCTTGTTGCAAGTCGATGTGGAGCTTTCCCGTCTCTTTGTCGTGGTACTTCACGGCGTTGCTCATTAGATTCAGGAAAACCTGACCCAGTGGAACGGCATAGGTCATCATCGGCTGCAAGTCACCTTCGATGGTCAGGGCAAGCCGCTGGTCGGTATCGGTCAGTTCTGCCTGGTCCCGAATCAAGGCTTCCGGCTCTATCTCCACCAAGGCGTCTTCGCCGTGCCCGGCCTGAGAATACCTGAGGAGATCGTTCTGCAGCATTGCCAGTCGGTTCGCGCGTTGCATTATCTTGTGGAGGTTGGCTTGGCACTCGTCGCCCAGATCATCGTTGTCCTCCAGCGTCCACTCGGCCAGATGCTTGATGGCGTTCAGTGGTGTACGCATGTCGTGGGCAGCGGCGTAGGCAAACTGCTCGAGATCGTTGTTCGAGCGGCGCAGTGCCCGGGCGTTCTCCCGAAAGATCTCGAGCGCACGCGCCATCGCGCCGATCTCGTCGCGGCCGTCGATCTTCACGCTGATGTCCGTGTCTCCCGCTGCCGTTCGCAATACGGCATCGGTCAGTCGCGACATGCGTCGATTGATCTGGCGTTCCACGATGTGCCAGCTGGCCAGAGCGACAACGGTCACGATCAAGAGGCCGATGAGCATGAGCAGCATGAATGTCTGAAGGAGTACACGATCAAAGGTCACGGCTGTGGTGCTGACATCCTTGCGCGTGCTTTCGACGATCGCGCCGATGCGGGTTGATACGTTCGCGATGACGCTCGCCTGCGACGACTGAACATCTCCAAACCTTCGTTCCAGACCGACGTGTGCCTCTTGCAGCTCTACCAGGCCTCCTGTGCCCGCGACATGTTCCCAGAGATCGCGCGCCTGGCGGGAGAGTTCCTCGCGAAGCGCTCCCGCGTCGAGCGTCGGAATCATGCTTATGATGTTGCGAAGGTTGAAGCGCACCCGGTCTGCGCTGGCCTCGAGGAACTCTTTTTCGAGTGGTCGGGCTAGCTGAGCCGCCTCGTCGACCACCGACCCAAGGCGGACGGTAATTGTCGTCAGGGCGTCCTGTTGTTCGACCAGTCGGAGAATCTCCATGCTGGAGTCGGTGTCTGCAAGTGCAACTCCCGCCCCGTCGAGAGTGGTTGCCAGGGTCGAGCCCACTTCGATCAATTGCGGCTCGAGAAGCTCCCGGGTCACGGAGCCGATGGTCTCGAGTGCCTTGCGGTGCTCGGCAAAGGCGAACTCGCTATCGAGCATCTCCAGTTTCAACGGCTGCAATGCATCTGTCTGATCCTCGATGGCCGACAGATCCTGATCGATTCGCTCGATGGTCGATTCAAGGCTTGCCTCGTGCGGCAGCTGTTCGAGGGTAGCGCGCATCGATGAGCTGATAGCGCGCACCGACTCGTGAAGCTTCTTTGTCACAGTGGCGGTATCGGCGCGGCGTAGTTCGTCATTGCGGCGCAGAAACGTCGACAGCTGACGTGCGAGTACCTGTGAGCTCACCAGGGCAGGTACCGATCTTTCGACGGCGATAGCCTGTGCGCGTTCGAGTCGGCTGAGCTGCCAGGCGCCAAGGACGATCGCGATGAGGAAGAGCCCCAGCACGATCGCGAAGGTCGCGCGCAGCCGAAATACGGCAGACGCGAAGCGTGGGCTGGAGGGTTCCTCCTCGATCATCCGGGCATCGGTCGACTTTGCACGATTGTTGCTGCACAGAGAGCCGGAACGGCACCCTCGGAGAATGCAAGGTTTGGACCCACACATCACGCGAAGGCAGTTCCTCGTAACGCTCGGTTCAATTGCCGCTGGACATGCGGTACCTGCTCTGGGAAAGGAGGGTGGAGAAGGCCTGCATGTCTATGCAGCCGCTCAGGCGAAGGCCCTGACTCAGAGTGGCGGATCGGAACTCCGACTCTTGCTACCCGAAGGTTCCGAAGAGAATCTGCGGCCAGTTGTTGACGCTTTTCTCGAGGCGACAGGCATTCGGGTGGAGCTCTCGGCGGTCGCTGTCGACGACATCAGCGCGCAACTGTCGATCGATGCCATGATCGGTGAGAGCCGACATGATGTTGGACTTCCTGCAACGTTCGCTCTACCCGATCTGGTCACCTCCGGGGCCATCAGATCACTGAGTGCCTACGCTGCCTTGCACGAACCGCCAGACTATCGCGACGGCTTGCTCTATCGCATCGGTGACCGTTTCGATGGTGAGCTGTATGGCTACCAGACCGATGGCGATGTGTACCTCATGTTCTATCTGCAAGAGCTTCTGGAGAATCCTCTGGAGAAGGCTCGGTATGCCGATCAGCATGGTGAGGCGCTCGCCGTGCCTGAGACCTGGCAGCAGCTCGATCGACAGATGGCCTTTTTCAACCGTCCCGACGAGGGGCTGTCGGGCGGACTGCTGTTTCGCACGCCGGGTTACCTCGCCTGGGAATGGTGGGCCCGGTTTCACGCCAAGGGCGTCTGGCCGTTGTCGCCCAAGCTCGTTCCGCAGATAGCGGGCGATGAAGGCGTTGAAGCGCTCGAGGAAATGATCCGGGCCACAGCCTCTTTAGCGCCGGAGACACGCACTATCGGCTTGTTCGACAACTGGAAGCGCTACGCGAAAGGGGATGTGTACTGCAACATCGGTTGGGGTGGTACGCAAAAGTACTTGAACGGGGAGGCGTCGGCCGTGCGCGGGCGTCTGTCTTACGGAACGACCCCGGGCGGGCAAGTGCAGGGAAAATTGATGCGCACCCCATACTTCAACTGGGGTTGGAACTACGTGGTAACGACCGGCAGCCGCCAACCGGAACTGGCCTATCTGTTCGCCTTGTTCGCCTCGACGCCAGAAGTCTCGACCGCATCGGTGCGTGAGGCAGGCGGGTATTTTGATCCCTTTCGTGCCGAGCACTACGAGGACGACGAGATTCGACGCATTTATTCAGACGAATTCCTCAAGGTGCACCGCGAGAGTCTGGCCAACGCCATACCGGATCTTTACCTGGAAAGCCAAGGGCAGTATTTCGGCGCATTGAGCGATTGGCTCGACCGGGCGATGGCAGGCAAAGTGACGCCGGACGTGGCGTTGCAACGTGTGGCTCAGCAGTGGGAACTGATTTCCAGCCGGGCGGGTCGTGAATCGCAGATAGAGCGCTGGGCAGCGCTTCGCGGCCGATATCCTGTTGAAGTCGCGGCGCTGCTGCGTGATCTCCAGTGATCCCGATTGTCACGCTGCAAGCGGTCCTGAAATGACAGTCAGTGGTTCGGCAGCATTACGTTGACTTGCCACCGGTCCCGTATAGTTCGGGAATCTGTTCAGGAAAATTCGGGTCCACGGTCGGCATGCAGGCAACTGAGCTACGTGACGCGCACGGCGCACTGACCACCAGCCCGGAGACGGCGCTAAGCGGAATCGATGATTTCGTCCTGGGCTTCGTCGGCTATCATCCGCGCGCGACAAACGTACTGGCTGTCGCCGAGGCGCATCCGGAAAGCGCCCTTGCGAACCTCTACGCCGGATTTCTCTGGATGTTTCTCGAGCGTCCGGAAGCCGTTGACCAGGCTGCGCCCTGGCTTGAACGAGCGAAACGCGTGCGTGGTCTCAATGCGCGGGAAAGAGGCCTGCTTGCCTTGCTTGCGGCATGGATCCGTCGTGACGCGCGTGCCTCGCTGGCAATTGCCGACGCGCTCTGCCGCGACCATCCCGAGGATCTGGCGACCCTGAAGCTTGGCCAGTATCACGCCTTCAATCTCGCCGATCCGGCTGCGGCGCTGCGTCTGGCGGAATGCGGGCGTGGCTGCAATGAGTACAGCGCCCCCTGGCATTCGATGCTCGCCTTCGGGCACGAGCTGAGTGGTCAGCTCGACGCTGCCGAGCGAGCGGCGTTTCGGGCACTCGATCTGGATGAGGCTGAGCCCTGGGCGCATCATGCGTTGGCGCACACCTATCTGGAACGGGGAGCACTCGACAAGGGGCGCCGATTCCTGGCTGATCGAGCGGAGACCTGGAATGAGCTTAATTCGTTCATGTTCACGCACAACTGGTGGCATCTGGCACTGTTTGAATTGGCCGAAGGGGATGCGACAGCGGCGCTGCGAACCTTCGACGATCGTGTCTGGGGAGTGCAGCCAGACTACAGCCAGGATCAAATAAACGCCGTGTCTCTGCTTTCTCGACTCGAATGCGCGGGCGTCGATGTCGGTGATCGCTGGCAGCGACTGCGGGCGCACCTAGAAGGTCGTGCTGACGATGTCCTGCAGCCCTTCGTCACGATGCATTACCTGTACGGACTGACGCGTTCGGGCTCACCAGGGGCGGATAATCTTCTTGCCCTGATCGAATCGCAGCTCGATAGTGCTTTCATTCCTGGTAACGAGGCACTCTGGGCGAATGTCGGCATTCCCTGCGCGCGAGGGGCGCACGCCCATGCGAGAGGCGATCATGAGCAGGCGGCGACTTTGTTGCTGGCCGTTCGCGAGCGCCTGCCCGAGTTGGGTGGCAGCAAGGCGCAGCGCGACCTCTTCGAACAGTGGCTGGTACACGCCTTGTTGAAATGCAGTCGACTAGGCGAGGCAAGGCCCTTGCTGGCCCAGCGGCGCAAGACCGAACCGGATCACCCGCTGATACGATTCGGTGACGAGGGCTCTTGCGGGTAAATCCCCGACGACCGGTGGCAGTGCAACGTCATGGCCACAGGCTCGTTGAAGCGCCACCGGTCGCTGGCGATCAGATGCACGTTGCTCGCGTCGAGGCCTAAGCCCGGCCTCAAGGTTGCGATCGCTGGATGCGAATCGGATAGAAGTCGATGCCCGACTCATCGAGCGATGGCGCTCCGGGAAACCCGTAGCTGGCTGCCTCGTTGTACCAGCGCACCGCATCGGCCAGCGCGTCGTTGGCAGCAGCGGGTGCGAAGGCGAGAGACTCCGCTTCGCGGGCGAAATCACCACCGAGGACGACCTGAGCCGCGCGTTCGCCATCCTCGGCACGTTCCTCGAGTTCAGGCTGGGGCAGCGCTTCGAGCTCGTCCTGTTCCTCTTGCACAGCGCGAATGAGCGAGTCCTGCCCGGTGATACCCGGCGCCGGGGTCAACGCCGGTGCCGTGACCCCCCCCTGACCGGGTGGCACGTTCGTGGTTTCCGGCAAGGGCGAATCGAGCGGGCCGTCTTCGGCAGACACGTTGATGGTGACTCCACCGGCAACGAGCGCAAGCGGCAGCAGGAGCAATCTGCACGGTCGGGTCATCGAGTGAATCGTTACGTTTTTTTCCATGGCTGGAATTGTATGCCGGTATCGCGCCTCGGTGAGGGTCGTCAGTGTGAGCTAACGCGCTTTTACCGTGGCATGCCTCGCGAGACGAGTACGGAACTTGCACCGGGTCGCAGTCGCGGCCAATGCGGGCCGCTTGTCATGACGCGAAATGGAGTACAGACGAGCGATGATCGACAAGCTTCCGGACGGGTCCGGGCAGGTGCTGCTTGCCACCGTGCTGCTGCTGTCATCCCTGACGGCATGGTCGCAAACCGAAGCGGCGAGGGATGACGGGACGCCTGACGGCGGCACGACGGCAGGAGGTGATGATAGTGCGGATCCGCGTGCGTCAGAGCCCGGTCGCCTCATCGTCCCGCTAAGCGGTACGGCAACCGTTCTCAGGAACGGAAATCTCAACGTCACGCCGGTCCGGGTCGACGCGGGCATGGTCGAGATCGGAGAGTCGGTTGCACTGACGGTCACGCTTACGCACTCGGGAAATCCGGATGCCGAGCCGATCGCACTGGGCGCCGCGGCCATGATCGGCAAGGACGCGGACGAATTCACTACCGCGTTCGGCGGGTTCCAGACACTTCAGCCAGGTGAGTCGATCGAGCTCGCGCTCGATTTCGCTCCCGTGGCTCCCGGCATGAAGTCGGCCGGGCTACGTCTGTCCATCGATGGTGCGACAGCGCCCTATGTGGTTCTCGTTGATGGGACGGCTCGTTTTCCGTTGACCTCCGATCTCAACGTCTCACCGGATGAGATCGTGTTTGGTCAGACGATCCCCGGTCAGAGCGCCACGAAGAATTTCACGCTGAGCAATACGGGTGACGCTGAAGCGCCATCGATCACCATCACCGACATTTCGCTCACTGGCGATACGCCTGAGGCATTCGAGGTCGATTTCACACCGAAGACCTTGCCGCCGGGTGAATCGCTCAATGTGACGGCGACGATGAGTTCCAATGGGCCGGGTAACAAGACTGCCGAGGTGAGCGTCAGCCATGACGGCAACAATCCGGCGCTCGAGATGAGATTCTCGGGTGCCGTCATCGAGCCGGCTGCGGTACCGGTGAACTTCACCACAAGCGATCTGCAAGTCAACGGCATCGTCGTGAAGCAAGTCACATCGCTTCAGTTCGGCCCTGACGGCAAGCTCTACTACTCGGAAATGAACGGACCGATCCACATTCTCGATGTACAGCGCAACGGCAAGAACAAGTACGTGGCGACTCATCTCGAGACCATCGATCTGGTGCGTACCGTCATGAATCATGACGATGACGGTGATCAGAATCCCAATCTCAACAAGCGTCTCGTCACCGGTATCCTGGTGGCGGGCAGTGCTGCCAACCCGATCATCTATGTCGCGTCGAGCGATCCAAGGCAGGGCGGTGGGCCACCGCAGGCTAGCAATGGGCCGAACGGAAACGATACGAACCTCGATACCAACTCCGGGATCCTGCACCGCCTGACGAAGAGCGGAAACGGCTGGAAGAAGCAGGACATGGTACGCGGCCTGCCGCGATCCGAGGAGAATCACGCCCCGAACGGTATGGTCCTGGACGGCAACAAGCTTCTCCTGATGAGTGGCGGTCACACCAACAAAGGCATGCCGTCGTACAACTTTGCCGTGGCCTCCGAGTACGCCCTCTCCGCCGCCGTGCTCGAGATCGACCTTGGGCAGATCGGCAATGGCACCTATGACCTGCCGACGCTCGACGACGAGGATCGTCCCGGAGCCAACGACGAGAACGATCCCTTTGGCGGCAACAACGGCAAGAATCAGGCGAAGCTCGTTGCCAACGGTCCGGTGTCGATATTCGCCACCGGACTCCGCAATGCCTACGATCTGACGAAGACCCCCACGGGCAAGCTCTATACCTTCGACAACGGACCGAACACCAACTGGGGGGGTGAGCCGAAGGCCGACTGCAAGAACGAGCTCGACAACACCGGGAAAAAGCTGCCGGACACGTTACATCTGGTCACCAGGGGCAGCTATCACGGGCATCCGAATCCGGTGCGCGGGAACAAGGGCAATACCTTCAACCAGTCGAACCCGCAAAGCCCGATCGAGGTCGCGGCCAATCCCGAGGAATGCAAATTCAAGCCCTCGGGTCAGGACGGTTCGCTGACGTCGATCAATGATTCGACCAATGGAATCGATCACTACTCGGCGTTCAACTTCGGTGGCGCCATGTTGGGTGATCTTATTGCCGTCGGGTTCAATCAGACGGTCTATCGAATAGAGCTGAATGGCAACGGCACGGCGGTCACCTCGAAGAGCGAGCTTGTCGAAGACTTCGGCAAGTCACCGCTCGACGTGGACGCACTCGGCAATGACGACCCGTTCCCCGGAACAATCTGGGTCGGACACCTGGGCGCCAGCAAGATTTCCGTGCTCGAACCTTCTGACTATTGATTCCAGGTTGAAGCGCTTCCTCGACTGTAGTTTGCGCCGCTCCTTGCCGATAGAGATTCATCGAAAGGTGCGCCGACGACTCTCGCGTGCCGCCGTATCGAGGCAATCGAATGACAAGCGAATCAGGGGTGCAGACGTCCTGGGTGGGTGCTGTGCCGACACGACGTCGAGGATGGCGACTGGTTGCGGGCACGATGGTGCTGGTGCTGGCGAGCTGTGGCGGAGATGGCGGCAATTCGAAGACGGTGACCACGACCGGCGGCAGTACCACCGACGGGACCACTGGCGGCACGACGCCGCCGATCGTCGATATCACGCCGGAGCCACCGCCTGCGGCACGCGGCTTGTTGCCGGCGCTGGCGATCTCGAATCACGGCTTCCAGAGCGACCACTATGCCGGCAGCGCGCAGTGCTCCCAGTGCCATGACAACGAGGAGATGACGGTGTCGACCGAGGGCGGGCCGAAGGACGTCTCGATCGGCAAGGCCTGGGAGACCAGCGTGATGGCGAACTCCACCCGCGATCCTTACTGGCATGCCGTTGTCGCCTACGAACTGGATCGGTTTCCGATGCACGAGGAGGACATCAACGACAAGTGCACGCGTTGCCACGCACCGATGATGAATGACTACGTGAAGAAAGAGGGCCTGCCGATGCCGTCCCTGTTCGACAAGGGCTCCGAGGCTGACGGCGATCTTGTTCCCGGCTTGCTCTCGATGGCCGCAGGCGACACGACCTTCGATCATGCGATGGACGGAGTCAGCTGTACGCTCTGCCATCAGATGGATCCGGACAACCTCGGCCTCGAGTCGAGCTTGCCGGAAGAAGCGCAGACCGGCGGCTGGAAGGTGCTGGACTATCGTGGCACGACGATAGATGACCGTCCGGCGTATGCACAGTACAGCGATCCGGATGGCGGCTACATGCAGTCGCAGGTCGGCTTTCTTGCACAGCTCGGTGAACACATGAGCCGATCGGAGACCTGCGGTACCTGCCACAATCTGAATATCCAGCCGATCGACGAAGACGGTGTGCCGCTCGAGGACGCTGGCCACTTCGCGGAGCAGGCCAACTACACCGAGTGGCTGTTCAGTGACTACCGCAAGGGCGGTCCACTCGAGAAATCGTGCATGGACTGCCACATGCCAACGCTTGATCAACCGGTGGTGCTTGGTGAGGGCAGTGGGCTGGAAAAGCGTGATGGTTTTCGCGAGCACACCTTCCTCGGCGCCAATACGGTCATGCAAAGCATGTTGCGGGATTTCTCAAACGAGCTCGGCATCGAACCGGACCTGGATTTCGATGCGTCGATCGAACGTAATCGCGAGTTCCTGACGACGTCTGCCAGTCTGGCCATCGACAACGTCGGCCTGAGTACCGAAGGCGATGTCGAGACTCTGGAATTTGATGTACAGGTCACCAACGAGACCGGCCACAAGCTCCCCTCGGGATATCACTCGCGTCGTGTCTACCTGCATGTCCAGGTCGCTGACAGCGATGGTGAACTGGTGTTCGAGAGTGGACGCATGAACGCCGACGGCAGCATTGTCGGTGTGGCCGAAGACACCAACCCTTCGCTCTGGGAACCTCACCATGACGTGATCACATCGGAGCGGGACGTGCAGGTGTACCAGGCCATTGTCGGCAACTCGGACGAGGAGCGCACACACTCGCTCCTGAACGGCAGCTATTACCTGAAGGACAACCGATTGACACCCAGGGGATTCAACAAGCGGGATGTGACCGGTAGCCCGGATGTCGCCGCAAGTTTTGGTGTTTTCGGCAACGCGATGGATGACGATGACTTCGATGCTGGCCTGGACACGGTGACCTACCGCGTGACCGTGCCTGCCAGCGACACGTTCAGCTTGCGCGCCGAGCTCCGCTATCAGCCGTTTTCCTACGGTCACCTGCGCGAACTGTTCCTCGAGTCCGATCGCATCGATCAAGTAGATCAGTTCCGCACGATCTACGATGCAACGACCTTGCGTGACGAGGTCATCGACACGGTCACGAGCTCTATCAACTAGTGTTGCGTCAGCATAACGGCGACGCAACAACGTTGTTCTCTCTCCGGCATGCCGTCCTCGCCGTCATCCCGCCGTTCTGGCGGGTGACGTGCAGTCCGCTATACTCCGGACCATTGAATCCCATCAAGTGCTTGACTCTAGAAGCACCCGCGATCGTTCGGAGCCCCCTCATGTCCAGCACCTTCCACATTGCGCGTGGTGCGATTCGGCGCGCTGCCCGACGCGCTTCCAGGCGCCTGTTGCACCTGGCCGCCATCGGCTGCGTTTCGCTGTTTGCCGTCGGGTCTTCTTCTGCCTTCGCGCAAGGCGGTCTCGAGTATCGCATCGGCCCCGAAGACGTCCTGCACATTTCAGTCTGGAAGGAAGAGGATCTTGATCGCAAGGTTCTGGTCCGACCGGACGGCGGGATTTCGTTTCCGCTGGCGGGCGATCTGCAAGTCTCCGGTCGTACGCCACTCGAAATACAGGACGAAATCCGCTCGCGTCTGCAGCGCTTCGTGCCGGACGCCGAGGTTACGGTCGCCGTCGAGGAAATCTCGGGGTACACGGTGTTCGTGCTTGGCGAGGTCAACGAGCCCGGTCAGTTCACGCTCGGTCGCTATGTCGATGTACTGCAGGCCCTGACCCTCGCGGGGGGTGTCACACCCTATGCCGGTGAGCGCGATATCCGGGTGTTGCGTCGTCAGGATGGCAAGGAAGTCACCTACTCGTTCGACTATCGTGACATCAAGCGGGGCCGGGACCTCGAACAGAACATCATCCTGCAGAGCGGCGACGTCGTCGTCGTACCCTGAGGGCGGGTCGCATGGCGAGGCGTGGCGTAACGGGCTGTCTCGTTCTACTGATGGCAGCCCTGCCGGTGCAGGCCGACACCTGGATCTACGAGCCGTCGATCGCTCTCGACCAGCGTTTCGACGACAATTATCGTCTCGAGACGGGTATCGAACGCGAGGTCAGTGCGACGCGCCTGATCGGCGATCTGGGCATCAGTCGCGAATCTCGAACCTCCTCGATCAAGGGAGGCGTGCGCATCGATGGCCTGCTGACGCGGGGTGAGTACGACGGCGATGAACTCGATTCGAACCGCGTGCTGTTCATCGAGGGGCTCTTCGGCAATGAACGGACTCGCTGGGGGGTCGACGCCAGCGCCAAGCTCGACACACCGAGTCGCGATATCTCGGCCGACCTGAGCACCGAAGGCTCTGAAGCGACCGACAGTGGTGTCGTGACACAACGCAGCAACGTTGCCCGCCAGCGACTCGAGATCGCGCCAACCATCAAGCATGAACTGACGCGGCGTTCGAGCGTGCAGGCAACCTTCAGTGTCGTCAGCGTCTCGCATGAGCTGCCAGACCCGCAAGACGCGATCTATACCCGCTACCTGCAACGCTACAACAACCCGAATCGTCCAGACGACTTCCCGACAGCCGCCGACGGCTCGCCGTTGCCGATCGATCAGGTGACGATCGCCGAAGCCGGTGGTGTGTTCACGCCCACCGGTGAACTCGACGACTACAACGAGGCGAAACTCAACCTGACCTATCGCTTCAAGCTGTCACCGATCTCGACCTTCTCGGCGATCGCGGCAACGAGCTACTACGTGGCCGATGTCGAGGCGGCGGATGTCGACTTCCCCCAACTCGTGCGCGAGGGCCAGCTCGATATCTATCGCCGTCCGCGAGGGCGCGACGCGATCTCGACGACTAATTCCTTTCGCCTTGGCTACGAGCGCAACCTCTCGCAGACCTTGAAGGGAGGTATACAGGCAGGCCTGTATTTCAATACCACCGACGAGACAGATACCTATCGACCCAGCGACCGTCCCGATCAGGAATTCGACGAGGAACGCCTGGCGGCTCTCGAGAGCAACTCGAACGGCTGGCTGGCCAACGTCACGCTCAGCAAGGACGCCGGCTTGACCCGCTACACAGCGCGCTTCGGGCTGGACGTGCAGCCGAGCAGCATCGGCACTCAGGTCGAGACCCAGGAACTGATCGCCGACGTGTATCGAACGATCACGCCACTGCTCGATGCCTCGTTGCGTTTTCGTGCCTACGAGCCCGACAGGCTCGGCGCGAGTCCGGACGATCTCTTCGCACGGCGCTTCATCAGTTTCGAGCCAAAACTCACCTGGCGTTTCAAGCGAGCCTGGGCCGCGTCGGCGTCGTATCGCTACCGGCGGCAGAAGAGTCGTGCCGAAGTCGATACGGGCGAGAGCAACGCCCTCTTGTTTTCGCTGAAGTACACGCCGCCGTCCGCTGTTCGAGATGCAGCGCGGGAAGCAGGGCTCTGAGCTCGTCGAAACCGTGTTGACGCACCACCAGCCCTGCACTCTGAACTGACTGGGTCAGCAAGCTTGTCCGCCGTGGCGGCACGGCTATCACGCGTCAGCGGCGATCCAGCAGAAATTCGATCAACGCCTTCTGGGCATGCAGTCGGTTACCGGCTTCCCGCCAGACCACGCTCATCGGTCCGTCGATGACGTCGGCGTCGACTTCCTCGCCGCGATGCGCCGGCAGACAATGCATGAAGAGCGCACCTTCGGCACTCTCCTGCATCATGTGACTGCTGACCTTGTACTTGGCAAACGCCGTTTCACGGGCTGACTGCTCATCCTCCTGACCCATGCTCGCCCAGACATCGGTAACGACGAGGTCAGCTCCCCTGCAGGCTTCTTCGGGCGTGTCGACTCGGCGTACGTGCTGTCCCGCCGTAACCACGAGCGCCTCGTCCGGGGTGTAGCCTTCCGGGCAGGCAATGCGTAATTCGAAATCGAGGAGGCGCGCGGTATTGATGTAGGAATTGCACATGTTGTTGCCATCGCCAATCCAGGCGACCGTACGCCCGCTGATACTGCCGCTCACTTCGTGGAAGGTCTGCATGTCGGCCAGCAGCTGACAGGGGTGCAGCAGATCGGTCAGTGCGTTGATGACAGGCACAGAGGAGGCAGACGAGAAACGTTCGAGCGCACCGTGCGAAAACGTTCGCACCGAGATGATGTCGACCATCTCGGACAGGACGCGAGCGGTATCCTCGATCGGTTCGCCGCGGCCCATCTGCGTACCTTCGGGTGAGAGGTAGATCGCATGACCACCAAGCTGTGTCATGGCCGTCTCGAACGAAACCCTCGTGCGGGTCGATGACTTCTCGAAGATCATGCCGAGTGTGCGCCGCGGCAGCAACGCACTGCCCGTGCCGTTCTCGTGTTCGCGGCGGAACACGCTGCCGCGCTCGATGATCGACCGGAATTCGTCCGCCGACAGATCGAGCTCGCTGAGAAAATGGCGTGGCATGTCAGGCCTCGGCGCCCGTTGGCAGAGGACCATTCGTTGCAGGCGAATGATCACCTGTAGCATGGCCGGCGGGGTCAGTCTCGTCGAGCCATTTCTCGATCAGAGCGGTCACGCCGGTGACGATCTCGTCAGCTTGTGCATCGCTCAGGATGAACGGCGGCAGTAGCCTGATGACATTGCCTGCGGTCACGTTGATGAGCAAGCCCGCGTCGAGTGCCCGTGTGACGAGTTCGGGGCAATCCTGCTCGAGCTCGATACCGATCATCATCCCCTTGCCACGAATCTCGACGACTCCGGGGCGATTGTGCAATGCCGCCTGAAACCCGTCGAGCATGCGCGTGCCGAGTACGCCTGCTCGCGCGACCAGATCGCGACGAGCAAGCTCGCGCGTTACTACAAGTCCGGCGCTACAGGCGAACGGATTGCCGCCAAAGGTCGTGCCATGGCTGCCGGGCTGGATAAGCTCCGCAGCCGCGCCGCGGGCCAGACAGGCGCCGATCGGCACGCCGTTGCCGAGCGCCTTTGCCAGCGACATGACATCGGGTCGGATATTGTCGTGCTGATGCGCGAACCAGCGACCGGTCCGGCCCATGCCCGACTGGATTTCGTCGCAGATCAGCAGCCAGCCGCGGGCGTCGCAAATTTCGCGAAGCCGGGCCAGGTAGCCTTTCTGGGGGACCTGGATGCCGCTCTCTCCCTGCACCGGTTCGACCATCACGGCGACGATGTCATTGCGGACTTCGGCTATGGCTTCAACAGAGTCAGCGTCGTCGAAAGGTGCGGTCACGAAGCCTGGCGTCAGCGGGCCGAACCCTTTCTGGATCTTCGTGTTACCGGTCGCCGCGATCGTCGCGAGCGTGCGCCCGTGGAAGGCCGTGTCCATGACGATGATGGTGGGGTTCTCGATGCCCCTGGCGTGGCCGTGCAGGCGGGCTATCTTGATACAGGCCTCGTTTGCCTCAGCCCCGGAGTTGCAGAAGAAGGTCTTGTCCATCCCTGCGAGGCGGCAGAGTTCGGCACCGAGTGCCTCCTGCGCCGGAATCGAATAGAGATTGCTGCAGTGCAGGAGGGTGCTCAACTGCTTCGCCACTGTATCGGTAAATACCGGGTCTGCGTGGCCGAGTGCGACAACCGCAATTCCGCCGAGTGCATCGAGGTAGCGACGCCCTTTGTTGTCGTACATTTCTGCACCCTCACCCCTCACCATCGTGACGGGGAGACGCCCGTAGGCAGCCATCAATGCACTCATGAGTCCCAGGTGTCCGGGGCAGACAGGACCGTCGATGGTATTACAGGCGAAGAACTGCGCCAAGCCGCGCATCTGCCGTGCTGTCCCGGGCAGTCGTGCCGATCCCCCTTGCAGACGGGTAGTATCGGGAGCCGGGTACCGGTCCTGCTTGCCGGGCTGCATCGTTGGAGTTGAATGAATGAGCGTCGAGACATGAGCGTCGAGAATGGCCCTGTGCGTCCCTTCCGGAGCCGGGAGTGGTTCGCGGATTCGCACCGGCCCGATCAGACCGCGTTGTATCTTGAGCGCTATGCCAATCAGGCCTTCACGCTTGAAGAACTACGCAGTGGCAAGCCGATCATCGGCATTGCCCAGACCGGCAGCGACCTCTCGCCCTGCAATCGAATACATGTCGAGCTCGCGCGCCGTGTCCGCGACGGCATCATCGCAGCCGGGGGTATTCCGATGGAGTTTCCGGTTCATCCCATACAGGAAACCAGCAGGCGCCCGACCGCCGCGCTCGACCGCAACCTCGCCTACCTCGGCCTGGTCGAGATCCTGCACGGCTACCCGATCGATGCGGTCGTCCTGACGACGGGTTGCGACAAGACCACGCCGGCCTGTCTGATGGCGGCGGCCACGGTCGATATTCCGGCCATCGTGCTCTCCGGTGGCCCCATGCTCGACGGCTACTTCGAAGGCGACGAGCTGGTCGGTTCCGGCACCTCCATCTGGCGCATGCGACGACGCCTGGCAGCAGGCGAGATCAGCGAGGAGACCTTCATCACCGGCGCGGCGGGCTCGGCACCTTCCGCCGGTCACTGCAATACGATGGGCACGGCATCGACGATGAACGCGCTGGCCGAGGCGCTCGGCATGTCCCTGACCGGCTGCGCAGCGATCCCGGCACCGTACAAGGAGCGTCCCGGCATGGCACTCGCGACCGGGCAGCGCATCGTCGAGATGGCCTATGCCGACCTGAAGCCTTCGGACATCATGACGCGCGAGGCCTTCCTGAATGCCATCGTCGTCAACTCCGCCATCGGCGGCTCGACGAACGCCCAACCGCACCTGACCGCCATTGCCCGGCATATCGGTGTCGAGCTGACTCCCGAGGACTGGCAGACCCACGGACATGCGGTCGACCTCCTGGTCAACATGCAACCCGCTGGCAAGTACCTGGGGGAACGCTTCTTTCGCGCCGGAGGCGTGCCGGCCGTCATGTGGGAGTTGCGCGAAGGCGGTTTGCTGCGCTCCGCCATGACGGTGACCGGTCGCTCGATGCTCGACAATCTCGATGGGCGTGAAAGTCACGATCGCGAGATGATTCGGTCGCGCGACGCGCCGCTTGCGACCGACGCCGGTTTCGTCGTCATGACCGGCAACCTGTTCGATACGGCGATCATGAAGACATCGGTGATCACGGCGGAATTTCGTGAGCGCTACCTCTCCACCCCGGGGTCTGAAAACGCCTTCGAGTGTCGAGCTATCGTCTTCGATGGATCGGAGGATTATCACGATCGCATCAACGATCCCTCGCTCGAGATCGATGCACACTGCATTCTCGTCATACGGGGTTGCGGGCCGATTGGCTGGCCCGGTTCCGCCGAGGTCGTGAACATGCAGCCTCCCGACGCACTGATTCGCGAGGGCATCTTGAGTCTGCCGACCCTCGGGGACGGTCGGCAATCGGGTACGGCGGACAGTCCGTCGATCCTGAACGCGTCCCCGGAAGCGGTCGTCGGCGGCGGCCTTGCGTGGTTGCAGACCGGCGACATGATCCGCATCGATCTGAACGGCGGGCGCTGTGACGCGCTGGTGGATGAGGCCGAGTGGCGGGAGCGCATGTCGGCGGGAGCAACCCGAATTCCGGCGAGTCAGACGCCGTGGCAGGAGATCTCGCGGCAACAGACCGGTCAGCTGGCCGAGGGCGCGACGGTCGAGCGAGCGCTCAAGTACCGTGAAGTCGGAAAGTCGGTGCCGCGGCACAACCATTGACGCCGACAGCGCTCCTGTCACTCGGGCGTCTGCCCAAGGCGCTCGATATCGCCAGAGCGCTGGCCGGCGCCGGCTATCGCGTCATTGTTGCAGAGCCTTTCAGCTTGCACCTTTGCCGAGTTTCCAGTGCCGTTTCCAGGAGTTTCCGGGTGACTGCACCGAATGTGGACGCAGCGCAGTATCGGCAAGAGATGCTCGATATCATCGTCCGCGAAGGTGTCACCCTGGTGGTTCCGATTTCAGAAGAAGCGTTGCACCTGGTGCACCTGGCCGAGGCCTTGCCGGCCGGTGTTCGATTCCTGTCGGATTCGTCGGTGAAGCTTCAGGAACTGCATGACAAGTACCGGTTCGTCACCGAGGCCGGTCTGCTCGACCTGAATGTGCCGGCAACTGAACTGCTGGGCAGCGATGCAGCCATAAGGCTCGCGGCGCATTCGGCAACCGTGTTGAAACCCGTCTATTCCTGCTCTGGCACTGACATTCGCTACCTCGAGATCGGTTCCGCCTTGCCTGCTGTCGATCCCGGACGACCGGTGCTCGTGCAGGAGAGGCTGGACGGAGGCCACCGCAGTACCCTGGCCCTGGCGCATCAGGGTCGGATCCTCGCCAATGTAAATTATCGAGCTTCCCTTTTTTCCGGCACCGTAGCCGCTGCTTTCGAGCGAATCGACGCGCCTGCGCTTGATTGCTGGGTCGAGCGGTTCGTGCAGGCCAGGCAGTTCGGCGGGTTCATCGCCTTCGATTTCATCGACGATGGCGATGGCCAGCCGGCGGCGATCGAGTGCAATCCGCGTCTTACCAGTGGCGTGCACTTCTTCGAGCAGAGAGCGCTTGCTCGCGCGCTGCTCGATCCCGGATCAACGACGTCGATCGCGTTGCGTCCCGAGCGAAAGTTGCATCAGTTCTACACGAGCCTGACCGAAACGCAGTCAAGTCTGTTTCGCCCAACTGACCTGAGGAAGAACCTGGCGGTGATGCGGAGCCATCGAGATGTCACCTGGCAGCGTGGTGATCCGTGGCCGTTTCTGTTGATGACACCCTTGTCGATACCCATCATCCTGCGCTCGATCCTTGGGCGCACGAGCCTCGGCGATGCCGCTACACGCGATATTGCAAGGCTGACCTGCGGACCCGGGCCATGATCTGCTTCGCAGGCCGGGTTGTCAGCCGGGCAACCGGCTGAACCTTCTTCGCGTCGATTACCGAGAAGTCGAAGCGGCGTGCCAGTCGCGCGATGATCAATGCACTTTCGATCTTCGCGAATCCCGCACCAGCACAGACGCGAGGCCCGACGCCGAAGGGGAGATACGCGCCCGGCGTCAGCTCATGCTCTCGCTCCGGCAGGAATCGATCGGGATCGAACAGCTCAGGGTTTTTCCATAGTTGTCGATGTCGATGAATCGTCCACGGGGACACCATGATCATGGCACCGCGCTTTGCGGTCATGTGCCCGAGAGTGGTTTTTTCCATCGCCACCCTCGGCAGGAATGTGATCGGTGGATAGAGTCTGAGTGTTTCCCGAAACACGTTGCGGACGTAGCGGAGTTCGCGAATCTGCTCGAAGGCGATCGGCCCGTCGCCGGCGATGCCGATGACTTCGGCTCGCACACGGGCGGCCACGTCGGGGCGCGTCGCCAGAATGAACATGACCCAGGTGAGTACGCTTGCGGTGGTTTCGTGGCCCGCGAGAAAGAACACGCCCAGCTGATCGATCAGCTCCTTCCTTGTGAACGAGCTTCCGTCGTCTGCACAGCGGGCGGAGATGATCATGCTGGCAATGTCGTTGAAGCGACTCTCGGTCGCGTCAGGTTCATTTGCTGCAGGCAGGTTCTTGCCGCCAGGATCGCCATCGCCATCGCCATCGCCATCGGTAGCGGCCGCAATCCCGGCAGGGGTTCCGGACACGTCTGACAGATGCGTGTCGAGAAGCTCGCCGAGGTGGTCGCGTATCCGCACACAGGCATCCAGCACGGCCTGATGTTGCCTTACCGGTGTGAAGGCGGGCTCGACGATGAGGCGTAGCAGCTCGACTTGTGCGACCGATCGTTCGAAGATCTTGAAGTCGTCGAATACTTCGCGCGCCGTCTCCGATGCGAGCGATGTAGAGAACACCGAACGACAGATGATGTCGGCGGTCAGGTGACTCATGGCCAGGTCGATGGAAACGGGTTCGCCGGACGCGACAGCGCTATCCAGCCGTGTCTCATAGTCATCGATGGCCGCGGTCATCGAGTCGAAGGCACGGTTGACTCGTATCATCGACAGCGCCGGATCGATCATGCTGCGCTGGCGGCGCCAGGTATCACCACTGGAGACGAAGATCGAATTTCCGACCAGCGGATCCAGTGCGCCGACCATCAGATCGTTCTTTGGAAAATTGCCGTCTTCGTTCGTCAGGATGCGGCGCGCAAGGGCGGGGTCGTTGACGACAAGTATGTCCCGCCGCGAGTAGCCGAGTCTCCCCACGCTGTCGCGGTAGGCGCTTGCCGGTAACAACGCCAGGAGGTTGCCCTCGCCTTGCAGGACAACGCGGATGAGCGACGCGATCGGTGACATCGTGCGGGGTGCTGGCGGGCGAAACACGGTGCTGCCGTGACGTCCATCTCCGTCACGCACAGCGACGTCGTCGGCGGTGGTGAATCGCTTACCTGCCATCGTTCGTAAGGGCTCGTCAAGGAATAAGTTGTGCGCTCTGCCGGCCCTCTGCGCCGCTTCGGCAAGGCGCCGTGAGCAACGGTAGCAGGGCTACCGGCGCGAGTGGCAACGCCGCCGGAGCGGCGCAGAGGGCCCACCCCCTGCAGGGTCGCGCCGCAGAGTGTACAAGTTATTCCTTGACGAGCCCTGACGTTCATCAGGATGTCGCTTTGCGCACTGTCGGCTTTCGACGATAATGCCCGGATGAACAGTCTGCAGCTTTTCCATGCATTGGTGGCAGGGCATATTCTCACCGGAGCCGTCGGACTGGTCGCGTTCTGGGTGCCGATCATCTCGAGAAAGGGCGGTGTCAGACATCGCTGGTGGGGCCGGCTCTTCGTGCGTGCCCTGCTCGTCACCGGCGTTTTCGCGGTCGGTATCAGTATCGTGACCTTGCATGACCCGGTCGCGACGCATCCGCGATTGACAAATCATCCCGATCTTTCGGACCCGACACTCATCAGCGCGATCTTCGGCTGGATGATGTTGTATCTCGCCGTGCTGACGATCAACCTCGCCTGGTACGGGCAACAATGCATTGACCTGCGCCGTCGGCATGCAGGACACCGTGCCTGGTACAACTTCGCACTTCAGGCCTTGCTGCTGCTGGCCGCTCTGCAGGTTCTCTGGCGTGGCTGGCAGGTAGGGCAGCCGCTCATGATCGGCATATCGATCGTGGGATTTGCAACGGTTGCAACGAATCTCTGGTTCATGTTGTCCCGGCGGCCGGCGGGTCATGCCTGGCAGATGGAACACATCAAGGGACTGGTCGGTGCCGGCATCTCTGTCTATACCGCCTTCTTTGCGTTCGGTGCTGTTCGCTTCTATCCTGATCTCGCACTGTATCCGGGCTATTGGGCCATCCCTCTGATCGTCGGCCTGGGCCTGATTCTCTGGCACCGTCATCATGTCGCCCGGCAGGCTGCGCCAGGTCGGATGCGTAGCACGACGTGACGACGCTGCAACGGCAGGCCGATTGCAGGAGAGGCGACTGTGGCTGGAACAGATCCCGATTCAGGAACAGGTCCCGATAGCCGTATGCCGGTGGATAGCCGTATGCCGGCGAATGAACTCTCCTCTGAACTCACCTTCTTTCGAGAGCGTGCAGGCGTGCAGGCGTGCAGGCGTGCAGGCTGCAGGCTGCAGGGGCAGCCGTTGTCAACGTCGAGGGTCTGCAAGCCATCGAGGTCACCGGAGTGCGTTCCCGGAATGGGGTGGACGATGGTCGACGGTCTGATGCCTGGCACATCGGCTCCTGCACCAAGGCACGGACTGCCGCCGTGGTGGCTCGATTGGTGGAGGAGAGCCGGGTCGAGTGGAGCACCCCGGTCACACGTGTGCTAGAGGATCTCGGGGAATCGTTCTCGCCTGCGTGGGAGTCGCGGACGCTCGAAGAGCTGTTGCTGGGAATCAGCGGTCTGAAGGCCAACCCGTCAGCTTCGCAGATGCGCGCACACTGGGCGGACGAGGCGCCTCTCGTGGCGCAGCGAAGCGCTTTGACGGCCGCTGCGCTCAGCGTCTCCCCCGGCCCGCGAGGCCGCTTCCTTTATTCGAACCTCGGTTATATCGTCGTTGGAGCCGCTATCGATCGGCTGAGTGGGCGATCGTTCGAAGCGGCGTTGCAGCACTACATTCTTGACCCTTTGGGCATGATGTCTGTCGGTTGTGGGCCGCCGTCAGCTATCCACGGGCATGATGCACGCCTGTGTCTGGGTAGCTTCCTCGCCTGGCCAGGCAAGCCTGCCGCCCCTGACGTGGTGGAGAGTGATAATTCATGCGTATCCTCATCGGCGGGAACCGTGCATCTGACGCTTTCGGATTGGTCGCGCTTCGTGCAGCTGTTCCTGACGGACGGCGGCGGATTGTTGCAGCCGTCGAGCGTCGAGTATCTGCTGAAACAACCGGAGAAATCGGCCATGGCGATGGGTTGGCTTGCAACACCTGCATCCCTACGTGCTTCGTATGTCTTTCAAGGGTCGAACACGCTGTGGGCGACCGGTGTGGCGCTGAACGGGGATCGCAGCGTGCCGAGTCTCGTGGCCTTTGACGATGGCCGTTCCTCGGTCTTGATGAAAGCCGGAACCCTGGCGGAGAGATTGCTGGATCTGCCGCTTTCATCTGCCCATCACTGACGTGTCGAAAGCACCAGGGCCTTTTGCTGTCAGGGATGTCACTGTCGGGGATGTCACTGTCAGGGATGTCACTGTCAGGGAGGCGAGAGCCGACGATTTTGTCGACATCCAGGCTTTGTACGCCCATGAAGTGCTATTCGGCACAGCAACTTTCGAGACGACACCGCCTACCGTCGACATGCTGCAGATGCGTTGGCAGGAATCCTTGTCGCTGGAGCTGCCCTACCTTGTTGCCTTGAAAAGAGGCTTACTGATCGGCTATGCCTATGCAACAGCCTATCGGGCACGCCCCGCTTACCGGTTCACGGCCGAGAGTTCGGTCTATGTGGCGTCCGAGCATCACGGCCAGGGCGTCGGCCGAACACTGCTGACGAGACTGATTGGACACTGTCGACTGGGGCAGACGCGGCAGGTGATCGCGGTCATCGGCGGTAGCGACAACGCAGGCTCGATCGCGTTGCACACGTCGGTCGGCTTTCTTGAAGCTGGCAGGCTACGTGACGTCGGCTACAAGCACGGGCGCTGGCTTGATACCGTGATCATGCAACATACGTTATAGTTTCAGGTGGTTGACGACGATGCCGTCAACTCAAGTGCTGCCGATGGTTGCAAAACGTCAACGAGGCTTGACCCGTTCATGAGTATCGAGACCGATTCGACTGATTCGAGCGATTCGCGCCCCGTCCCGTTGCACGGGCAACACATGCGTGGTGCGGTTCTCAGAGAGTTCTACACCATCGAAGGCGACGGGGTGGCGCGAGCGATCCCCGAGAAGCTGTTTCGCGCGAGGCGCTTCAGACGCACGCTGGAACGCCTTCGCAACGTGCCTCTCTATTCACCTGACGATGACGTGAAGGCCGCCTCTCACTGAGTAACCGTGATCGGTGCAGGCGAAATCCTGGTTGCAGGGGGTATCGGCTTCTTCTTCTGCAAACGCTGCTTCCGTTTTCGCTACGAACTCGCCCGCCAGTCGGGCTACTACTCCTACCTCTATTGCATCGCCTACGGAGTCCCGTTCCTGCTGTTCGGTGCGTTCTTCAACGATGGTACGGTTCAATGGCAACTGGATGCCTACGGCACATTTGCCGCTGATTGCTTCTTCGGCCTGCTTGTCGCAACCTTGACGGCATGGCTTATCAACACCTTTGTGTACGACAAGCCGGCGGCTTTGCAGGTGGCGTGGAAGGATGACCTGAGTCGGCTTCTGAACGCTGTCATCGACGCGTTTGCTCCTCTGCAGGTAACCCTTGTCAATCGCAAGGTCTACGTGGGCATGATCGTGGCCTCGGTGGAACCCGACCAGGACAGTGCCTTCCTCTCCATCGTGCCGACGCACAGCGGCTATCGCGATCGTGAAACGCTCGAACTCCGGCTGACTCACAAGTACGACGAGATTTTCGAGGCCTTGCAGAGCGATGACACCGACATGTCACGCTACAGCCTCGTCATACCGAAGAGCGAGATCGCCTCGATCAGTCGATTCGATATCGCGATCTACGAGAAGGCGCGTCAGAGCATCGAAGGCGAAGCGTCCGAGAGCTGATAAATTCACGGCGGCTTGCTACCTGACCGAAGGCAATGAGACCATCGTCACAGCGTATGAGCAGCCTCTGATAGATCCGGCAAGACCGCCGGCTCACGACTGGCTCATCCGTATCGATTCACTTTCACCGCGATCCACCTTCACAGCACGAGGAGCCCATCATGGCATTCGACTTTCCCGACCTTCCGTACGATTACACCGCGCTCGAGGCGAGCATCGATGCACAGACGATGGAGATCCACTACGATCGCCATCATCGCACCTACTTCAAGAACTTCACGGGTGCGGTCGACGGCACCGCGCACGCTGATCAATCGCTCGAAGACGTGATGAAGAGCGTCGACGACAAGACCTCGCCAGCGGTTCGCAACAACGGTGGTGGCTACTACAACCACATCCTCTACTGGAATTCGATGTGCAATGGCGGCAGCGCCCCTGCCGCGGGACTGTCAAGCGCGATCGACAGCACGTTCGGATCGATGGACAAGCTGAAAGAGGAGCTGAAAAATGCGGGAATCACGCGTTTCGGTTCGGGCTTTGCGTGGCTGATCGTCTCAGGCGGCGCGCTGAAGGTCACCTCGACTCCCAATCAGGACAACCCGTTGATGCAGGTCGCACCCGTACAAGGTACGCCCATTCTGGCGCTCGACGTGTGGGAGCACGCTTACTACCTGAAGTACCAGAACAAGCGGCCCGACTATATCGATGCGTTTTTCGAGACGGTCGACTGGGCCAAGACTTCCGAGCGTTTCGCACAGTACGCCTGAGCGTCGCAAGCGACAGTACGGCCGATTTCCGTCCGGGGGATCGGCCGTGCCCGAACGGGCTCGAAAACGGGCCCTGGCTACTTGCAGGAAAGGCCCCACTTGCAGGAAACGCCATCGAGCCCCATGCTCGTCAGTCGAGCTTTCAATTCCGTGAGATCCGCCATGTCCGAGCCATCTACCGACGTCACCGAGCGCATCACTCTCCAGATCGCCGAGAATCCCGTGATCCTCTACATGAAGGGGACGCCGCAGTTGCCGATGTGCGGATTTTCCATGCGAACTGTCGAGGCATTGAAGGCCTGCAATCGCGAATTCGCCTTCGTCAACATCATTGCTGATCCGGCCATACGGGAAACGCTTCCGAAGGTTTCCGATTGGCCCACGTTTCCGCAGCTCTACGTCGAAGGCGAGCTCGTCGGCGGTTGTGACATCGTGAGCGAACTGGCGGAAAGTGGCGATCTGCAGAAAATGGTCGACAAGGCGGCCGACGCGAAGGTTGCCTGAGATCGGCCTGAGGCCGACCCGAAGCACTACCAGTCCACCTTGCCGCGCGACTGTTTCAGACGCGCATGGCGTGTCTTGCTGTCGAGGCGTCGGGTTACCGAGTTCCGAGAGGGGCGAGTCGCGCGGCGCGACTTCTGCACGACGAGTGCTTCACTGATGAACTCGCGCAGGCGTTGCAGCGCGTCCTCGCGGTTGCGATCCTGACGCCGGTGCTGCTGTGACTTGATCACGATGACGCCGTCCTTTGACAGCCGCCGGTCGCGTCTTGACAGCAATCGCGCACGGACGGGCTCTGGCAAGGATGAGGCGCCGACGTCAAATCGAAGATGCACCGCAGACGAGACCTTGTTGACATTCTGGCCGCCGGCTCCCTGGGCGCGAACGGCGTGCCATTCGATCTCGGCAAGTGGTATCGCGAGTTGCTTGTCGATACGAAGTACGTTCTCGTCGTTTGATGTCATGCCTGTCTTTGCCATTCCGGACCGGGGCTACCACCGTCCTGAAATCCGTCCCTTGCAACCCGTCCTTGCAACCAATGGCGCGCGCTACCTGTCCTGTTGCTCTGGCGTCGCGGATCAGCCTTCTGGCTTGGCGGCGTTCTCCTCCCCGCCGTCCGGGGACGATTCATCCAAAGTCTCTTCGTCGTTCGTGTCAGTCGTCGCTTCGACGTCGACGGCTGACTCTTCGGCCGCGTCAGCCTTTTGAGCGTCGTCGCCTGCTGAAGCCTTGTCCGCCGTCGACCCCGTGTCCCCGGCCTCGCCGGATTCGGCGGTCGCGCCGGCCTGACCCTCATCCTGGGCGGTAGCATCTTCCGCGCCGTCAGCCACCGTGCCGGTGGGAGCGTCTGCATCGGCGTCCGTCTGCTCGCCCGGAGGCATCGCATCGCCTTCTTTCGACTCTGCCGGCAAGCGGTGCGTCAGGACGGCCAGGTTGCCATTCTCAAGCCTTGGCACGTAAGCGATGTGCCTGACTCGCCAACCATCCTCGTGGCGGTCGAGTTCGTGCACGTAGTCGGCCCAGAATTCGTAGGTGTCTTCGCCAGCAATGCCGATCACTTCGAAGCGTGCGTAGCCCTTGGAGCGCAGTACGGCGCTGTCGGCCCCATCGAATGTGGCCACTTCACTGCCACGTTGGTGAAAGCTCATCTTGCCACTGTGCAGGTTCGCCTGCCAGTTCGCGATCAGCGCTTCCGCGGACATCGTGATGGGCTCCTTGCCGGGTAATGCAATCGTGACCTCGTCGATCAGGAGTTCACGGACACGCTCCCAGTCCTTCTCGTCGATGGCGTGATCAAGCTCGCTCGCGGCGGCTCGAATGCCACGGTCGTCGACACCTTGAGCGTGCAGATGACTACTGCTGAAGATCAGCGGAAAAACGAGCAGCGCAGCCGCAAGAGATGTTTTCATGGATACGTCATAACACGTTCGCCCTCGACTTCGTGGGTGAGCGATGCATTTGCAATCGGCGTTTTGCATTCTCATTGCGCAAGTATCCGCGTCAACGGGCCACCTCAGCGTTGTTCGACACTTGATGACGGTAGCGCCGGGTCGTCACCCGCGTGCAGGGCCTCCCATCGATTGACGACGCCACAAAAAAGCTCCGCCGTGCGGCGAGTATCGTAGATGGCGGAGTGGGCTTCGTTGGTGTCCCAGTCCAGCCCGGCGGCAGTCGCCGCTCGTGCCAGCACGGTCTGACCGTAGGCGAGTCCGCCGAGCGTTACCGTGTCGAAGCAGCTGAATGGGTGGAACGGGTTTTTCTTGATGTTCGTTCGCTCTGCCGCTGCATTCAGGAATTTCAGATCGAAGAAGGCGTTGTGTCCGACCAGAATGGCACGGCTGCACCCGGCCGTGCTGACCGCATCACGGATGGGAGCGAGAATGTGGGTCAAGGCCGCTCGCTCCTCGCGCGCCGCGCGTAGCGGGTGCCAGGGATCGATACCGTTGATCTCGAGCGACTTCGCTTCGATGTTGGCGCCGTCAAACGGCACGACGTGCGTCTGCAGACTCTTTACCGGATGCAATTCACCGCGTTCGTCGAAGTCGAGCAGCACGGCTGCGACCTCGAGCAAAGCATCGGTTCTTTCATTGAAGCCGCCAGTCTCGACATCGACGACGACCGGCAGATAGCCCCGGAAGCGTTCGTTCATGCTGATGGGCTGTCCGGGCTGATACATGTGTTGCGGCACTGACGCTGGGGCGGGAATGATACACCTGGCCTTCGGTGATACGATCCCGTGCCATACCGTGAGACTGGTCAGCGTGGCCGAATTGCTCAGACAGTACTTCCGCATCGCATTCCTGATGGGGAAGCCGCAGGATCTGCCGGGTGGCAGCCCGCAGATGCGGGTCGGCCTTGCGCTCGCGGCCACCTCGTATCTCCTTGCCCTGATCGGCACAGAGAGTGCTGCGCGAATAATTATCCACATCGTGCTCGACCTGGGTTGTACCGCGCTGGTCTTTCAGTTAGGGCTGTCGCTCATCGGGCATCCAGGCCGATTCGAACAGGCCTTCGGGGGTCTGTGCGGAGCGTCGGCATTCGTCAATCTCGCCGCGATTCCGATCTATCACGGCAGAGGCAGTGGTTTCGACCCGGCAACGACGGCAGAGACGCCCGACGCGGGAATCGTGGCCTTTGGTGAATTCGTGCTGCTGGTCTGGAGCCTGTCCTTGTTGGCGCATGTATTGCGGCATACTTTCGACCTGCGCCTGGCTGTCAGCATCCTTGCAGCGTTCGCCTACGTGATCACACTGGTGACACTACTCAGCGTCCTGCTGCCACCGGGGGCGGCTGCGATCAGTGACCGGGATGACAGCTTGTCGTCGCACGAGGTCGAGGAGTCTCAGATGTTATGATGAAGATCGTCCTTGTCGACCCAGACGACCCCGTCATCGTCTCCTTCTGCCCCATGAGTGTCGTCGTGAACGCTCCTCGCTGGTCGAGGCGCGCAGACGTACTCATGCGGTCGGAATAGGGGGTGGTGCATGAGCATTCCGCGATGAGGGACGAGCGTACGCTGTCAGCTGGCACGAAGGGCAGCGAGACATCGGTGGCGGCAAATTCGACTGCCGGCGGGCAGACGGGCGAAGCACGCCTGGCCGATGCGGGGCATCGAGCACCGGCCAACGGTGCCGGCGGCACGCCAGCCACACCGCCAGCGTCGCCGTCAAGGTCAACAAAGGCAGGCGGGCGCGTTCCATTCAAGCCGCTTGCCATCGCTGTCCCGAAGGCGATCGGACGCTACAGTATCGGCGATCGCATCGGTTCGGGTACCTGCGGTGTCGTCCACCGTGCCATCGACGATGTGCTCGGCCGCGAGGTTGCGGTCAAGCTTTCGCCGATCGGCGAGGCGCACATCTCGACCGGCAAGGTGCCGGGGGCACAGCGGGCCTACCAGACCGAGATCGTAGCTGCCGGGCGGCTGACTCATCCCAATATCGTGACCGTGCACGACGCCGGACAGTACCGCGACCTGAATTTTCTGGTCATGGAAATCATCGAGGGGCGCTCGCTGAAGGAATTCGGCAAGGGCCGCATGCTGTTGCCGAAGCACCTGGCCCTGTCGGCTGTCGCCGAGTGTTGTCAGGCGCTCGACTATTCTCACGAACGCGACATTCTGCATCGCGATATCAAGCCGGCGAATATCATGCTAGCCAACAACGGCGACGTGAAACTGCTCGATTTCGGCATCGCCGTCGGCCTCACCGGGAGTGGTGGCCTGATGCGCCAGGGACCCACCCTCGGTACGCCCAACTACATGTCACCGGAGCAGATTCTCGGCGATGAACTCGGCCCGCCGAGCGATTTCTACTCCCTGGCGACCGTGTTGTTCGAACTCCTGACCGGCCGCCAGTTGTTCAAGGCCAAGAAGGTCAAGGATCTGTTTCGGGTCGTCGTGCACCAGCAAGCACCACGGCTCGCCGATGTTCGTCCGGATCTGCCACTCGAGCTGTCCGACGTGCTCGCCCGTGCGTTGCAGAAGAAGCCCTCACTCAGGTTCCAGTCCGGCCGTGCCATGCGCGATGCCTTGCTACCTTTCGTCGAGCAATTCCGGATCGTCGAGCAACGACCACCGGCTCAGCAGCAATTCATCAAGGAGCTGCAGCAGCAGAGTTTCTTTCTGTCATTCTCCGATGTCGAGATTGCCCAGCTGCTCGAACTGGTCACGGTGCGGTCATTCTCGCCGGGCGATGTGTTGCTCCGGGCCGGCAATGTCGATCGACGTCTGCTTATCCTGACTGACGGCCTGGCGCGCATCAGTGGCGACGGCAAGCTCCTGGCGGTGCGTAGGGCAGGTGACTGCGTAGGCGAACTCGGCTTGATCAATGGCGTCTCGGAATCGCGCGAGACGGTGGCGCTCACGGAAGGTAGCGTCCTCGAGGTAACCAGAGATTCATTGAGCGAATTGCCGCCGAAGGTGCACCTGCACTACTACCGTTTCATATCCGAGATTCTTGCTGCGCGCCTTGCTCGAACCGATCAGTTGCAGCTCGATCACGCGTTGTAAGCTGACTTTGCAAGCGTGTTGTCCCCACCGGGAGCGCGACATGCGGTGGCCGATTCTGCAATTCGTCAATTCTGCTGATTGTGACTTCGTGCAAGCAGCGTGCGCTCCCAGGCGAGTGAAGTACGGACGATGGTATCCAGGTCATCAAGCTCGGGTGTCCAGTCGAGTGTCTCCGCGATCTTCCCCACCGCGGCGATCAATGACGGCGGATCGCCAGCGCGTCGCGGCTTCTCGATAACCTTGAGTTTCTCGCCGTGTACGCGTTCCACGGCATCGATGACCTCGCGAACGCTGAAGCCGTGGCCGTATCCGCAGTTCAGCAAGGTCGATTCACCTCCCCGACGGAGGTAATCGAGTGCCGAGAGATGTGCCGAGGCCAGATCGGTGACGTGGATGTAGTCACGAATGCCGGTGCCGTCGGGCGTCGGGTAGTCGGTGCCGAACATGTAGAGAGCGTCACGTTTGCCTACCGCGACTTCCGCTGCGACCTTGATGAGCAGCGTGGCCTTGTCAGTCGACTGACCGATACGACCATCAGGATCAGACCCTGCAACATTGAAGTAGCGGAGTACCACATGCTTGAGTGGCGTTGCCAGGCTGAGGTCGCGCAGCATCGTCTCCGACATGAGTTTCGACATGCCGTAGGCGTTGATAGGCGACGTCGACATGTCTTCCCGGCAGGGCGTGTCTGCGTCACCCGGGATTCCGTAGGTGGCGGCGGTGGAGGAAAAGATGAAATTCGCGATCTTTTCTTCCTGACAGGCCTCGAGCAGGTTCCGAGTGCTGCAGGTGTTGTTGGCGTAGTACTTGAGCGGGTTCTCGACACTCTCCGGCACGATGGTGTGCGCCGCGAAATGCATGACGGTGTCGATGTCGTTCTCGCGAAAGAGGCGGCGCACGAGTGCGGTATCACCGGTCTTGCCGATGACGAGTTCGCCGTGCAAGACCGCTTCCGCATGGCCAGTGGATAGATCATCGAGCACCACGACCGATTCGCCACGCTCACCAAGAAGCTTGACCACGTGGCTGCCAATGTAGCCCGCGCCACCGGTGACAAGGATGCTTTTCTGGCTCATGTATCGCGCGCTCTGACTGGTCGACGGTTGAGTCATGATGGTATCGCGATCGAGGTCGTCGTGGCAGGGCTGGTCAGAGTGGGCACAGAGTTTGCCCACCACAAAATTGTGAAGCCGCCGATATTGAAAATTCTGCCGATCTCGACTGTCCTGGGGTTGCAGATCGGCACCGTGATTCTATTTGCTGGAGATGCAAAGCAGCGCGTCGAGCAGGATGTGGACGAAAACACGCGTCGCAATCTTGCGACGCTCGCGGAAGCCGTGGCTGCGCGGACCGAAATCGTCCTGCAGGACGCCGAAGCGACCATCGAGGCTGGCGCCGAAATTATCGGTCTCGGCATGCTGGAACCGTCCGACGATCAGGCGCTGGCACGCCGGTTCAGCTCCCGATTGAAGTCCGATCGACAGCTCCATTCGATCTTCTTCGCTCGAGATGACGGTAGCTTCGTGACCGTCGTACGGCACGATGAACATCTGCTCAAGCGAATCGTCGTGCAGACGCCTTCCGGCGGTGAGGAGCAATACCACTATCCCGCCGACACAGAAGGCAGGCTGCGTCAGTCGATCAGACGTGCGACCAATTTCGATCCGCGCGCGCGCCCCTGGTACACCTCGGCAAGTGACAGTCGCGCGCTGGCGTGGTCGGACCCGTTTGCGTACCTTTCCTCCGGTGTGCCGGGCCTGGCCGCATCGATGACTGTCAATGGTCCGGACGGCAAGCGAATCGGCATCCTCGGGCTGTCCATCGATATCGGTGCATTCTCACGTTTCATCGATCAGATTCCCGGTGCCGGCGAAGGCAATGCCGCGGTGTTCGACGATTCCGAGAGGGTCATTGCGGCGACTACGGAAGGGTGGGTGGATTTCGCCCGACAACAAGCCAGGTTGCCCGCCATCGACGAGCTTGACGGGGATCCCCTGCCGCTTCTGATCCGCGCCATGGCGGATAACGCGGCATCGAGAGTCGGTGCGGGCGTGTCCGGCCAGCTTGCGCTCGAGGTTGGTGTGCATTTCGCCCTGATGCGTCCTTTCGGCGAGGGACACCTGTCGCGTGGGTTGTCACTGTTCGTGCACATGCCAATGGTCAACTACAAGCTTGACCTCTCGAACTACTTCGCAACGCGCTGGCCCGTACTGCTCGCGCGCGACTCGTAGTCGCCATGTTCGACATGGACGGCTTCAAGACGATAAACGATACCCATGGACATGCCGCCGGGGATACCGTGCTAAAGGAGTTCACGCGTCGGCTCAAGGCGCGCCTGCGGAAGGGCGATATCGTCGGTCGGCGGGGTGGTGGTGAGTTCGTCGTGGCCATGCGGCTCCGTGACGGCGTCAACGCTCACCGTGCCTTCGAGAGCATTCGACAGGCGACCGTCGGTGAGCCGATCGTGCGGGAGCGGTCAAGCTACCCGGTCGGAGTCACGATCGGCGTCGCTGTCTACCGAGCGGGTGAATCGCTGAAACAGGTGATTGGCCGAGCCGATCGCGCGCTGATAGACGGCAAGCAGTTCGAGAAGAACCGGGTCTACCTGGAGGGACCGAGCGCACCGCCGCTGGCTTTACTGGAGGCCGTTCCCTGACGCGGCTGTGACAGGCCTGTGCTGGTCTCGTGTCGAGTGCCATGCGTGCGTTGTGTACAGCTCGGCAGCTTCTCGATGTTACCGGCAAGTGCGCCGGGCAGGTGCTTCATCAACGACGACGCCTCAGTCATAATCGACAGGTCTGCCGCCGAGGTACCCCTGTCATGGACGCTGATTTCTGGCACGAGCGATGGAATTCCGATCGCATTGGTTTCCATCAGAACCGCGCCAACAAGCGATTGGCCGAACACTGGCCGACACTCGAACTTGCCCCGTCTGCGACGGTGTTTGTGCCATTGTGTGGCAAATCCCTCGACATGCTGTGGCTCCGTGAACAAGGCCACACAGTCTGCGGAATCGAATTGAGTGAAAAGGCGGTCGGTGACTTCTTTGCAGAGAACGGACTCAAGGCAACACGCCGGGTCGATGGTCCCTTCGATATCTGGAGCGGGCTTGGCCGGGCGGACGGCATTCACCTGCTGGTCGGCGACTTCTTTCTGCTTGAACCCGAACGATTGATTTCTGGCGAAATAGCCGCAGTTTATGACCGGGCGGCACTGATCGCGATGAGCGATAAATTGCGCCCGCGCTACGCGAAGCAGCTCGGACAGATCATGCCGCCTGGCAGCGATGGGCTTGTCATCGCGATCGACTACGACCAGTCACGCATGTCGGGTCCGCCGTTTGCGGTGACCGATGATGCAGTGCACGAATTGCTCGGCGAGGACTTCGACATGGAAACGTTGGCACATTACAGCGGTGCAAAGCGGCTGGGGAATCTGGCTGACCGGGGGCTCGATTCGCTGGACGAACGCGTCTACCGGGTTCGACGGCGCGAAGGCTGAGCGGCATTGGCAATCCGGCCTGCGCGGCGCGGACTGCGCAACCCGGCCGGTGCAATGCGGCAATACTAGTCAATAAAAGAGAAAGTACGCCATGCCCAAGTACCTGCAACGCGTCATCGGCTTCGTCATCCTGCTCGCGACGGTTGGACAGGTTTCCTGCCAGGCCCTTGTCCAGGCCCTTTTGGGAAGCTGACATGAGTAATGCAAAGCGCTACGATCCTGAGGCGAAGCAGCCTGTTTTGTGGCGCGGCTGGTTGCTTTACGTGCTCGCCTTTCCCCTGTTGCCCGCTGCAGCTTCCTCGCTGCATGACGGTGAGGTCGTCGAGGCGGTTGCCCGTGGCGCCGGGTTCGCACTCGCCATGGCGGCAGCGACGCTGATCCGGAAAGGTATCCGGCTCGATAACGAGGCGATCCGACGAAACCTTCGACGCCGGGCAAGCACCGTTCGCTACCGTGCCGTGGGCGCAGGCTTGCTGTCCGTCGGTGTGATGATCGTCGCCTTCTTCGGTCTGAACAGCCAGCACGGGGTTGTCGCGAGCATACTGTTCGGCCTCGCTGTCCTGCTTGGCTGTTATCTCTACTACGACTTCGACGGCACGCGAAAGGATCCGGATATTGCGGCCATCGGCATAACCACCGAGGAGCTGGTCGAGCTGCTCGATGAGGCAGAAGGTCGTATCGTCGCCATCGAGACGGCGAGCCGGAAGATCGACAACGTCGAGTTTCGCGATCGCTTGCGGCGCATTGCCGACGAGGCTCGACAGGTCCTCGTGACCATCGAACGCGATCCGGTCGATGCGCGACGTGCCCGGAAATTCCTGAAAGTCTATCTCGACGGTGCACGTCAGGTTACCGAAGGCTATGCGCGTTCGCATCAAGGCTTGCCGGCGGCGGGTAGCGAGGCGCCTGCACTCGAAGACAATTTCCGGCGAGTGCTCGGCACCATCGAGACCACCATTGCCGAGCAGCAGCTGAAACTGCGCGAGAACAACCTGACCGAACTCGATGTGCAGATCGAGGTGCTGCAGATGCAACTCGAGAAAGAGGGCGTCACCTGAACAGCAGGACCCTGGCACGTCACGTGGCGCGGCAACGCACGCGAACGTAGGCGAGCCTGCGCCTGCCGTGCGAGAATCGGGAAGGGGCCGCGAGTTGCGGTCTCGAGCATTGCAGACGCGCCGCAGGCGCGCGATTGACCAGCGGAGAAAGCATGGCCACGAGCAGTGAAGAGAACAGCCGGGTGACGACCACGACGGCGACCGACGCGGCCATCGTGCCCGGCACCGAACCGTTGCCCGAACTCGGTACCGAAATGCACGACATGGTGCCCTACGAACAGGTCGATCCCGCCGAACGTGAGCGTATCGACAGGCTGATGCAGGAAATCGATCTCGGCGACAGTAACTCGATCATCTTCTTCGGTAGCAAGGCGCAGCAGGAATTGACGACCATTTCCGACAGCATGCTCGAAGGTGTGCGGAACAAGGATCTTGGCTCGGCCGGCAAGTCGCTCAATCACATGGTGTCAGTGCTGCGCGGATTCGAGGTGGCGGATTTCGATCCGAACGAGAAGGTCGGGTTCTTCACGCAGTTGTGGCGCAAGCTCTTTGGCGGCGTGTCACCGGTGGCGAAGTTCATCCAGCAGTACGAAGGCGTGCGTGGTCAGGTCGATGCGGTTACCGATGATCTCGAAGGGCACAAGACGGTATTGCTTCGCGATATCGCCTCGCTCGATCGTCTGTACACGGCGAACCTGGAGTACTTCCACAATCTTGAGGCCTATATCCTTGCCGGTGAGAAGAAGCTCGAATACATCGAGGCGACGATGATCCCCGAGGCAGAAGCGAAGGCGGCAAGCAGCGATGAGGTGCTGGTCGCGCAGGAGCTACGTGACGTCCGCAGTGGTCGTGACGATCTCGAGCGACGGGTGCACGATCTGAAACTGACACGTCAGGTCGCGATGCAGGGCCTGCCCAGTATCAGACTCATCCAGGAGAACGACAAAGGCCTCGTCAACAAGATCAACTCCACGCTTGTCAATACTGTGCCGCTGTGGCGGCAGCAGCTCGCCCAGGCCGTCACGATCTTCCGCTCGGCCGAAGCTGCCAAGAGTGTGCGGCGGGCGAGTGATCTGACCAACGAGCTACTGGAGAAGAACTCGGAGAACCTGCGCACGGCCAATCGCACGGTACGCGAGGAACTCGAGCGCGGCGTGTTCGATGTGAACGCGGTCAAGCGGGCCAACGAGAATCTGATCGCCACGGTGGAGGAAAGCTTGCAGATAGCGGACGAAGGCAAACGCAAGCGGGCCGACGCCGAGCGCCAACTCGAGGTCATGGAAGCCGAACTGAAGGCATCCCTCAAGCAGGCGTCGGCGCGGAGTAGCGGCCCGTCGGTTGCCGGAGGCTGAAACGATGGGCCTGTTCAGCATGTTGTTTCACGAGTTCGTCGATGTAATCGAATGGACTGATGACTCGGATGCGCGGCCAGGTACGCGCACCATGGTCTATCGGTTCGAGCGCTACGGCAATGAAATCAAGTACGGAGCCAAGCTGATCGTTCGCGAAACGCAAGTCGCGGTGTTCGTAAACGAAGGGCAAGTGGCAGATGTGCTCGGACCGGGTACCTACGAGCTCGAGACGAAGAACCTGCCGGTACTGACCACACTGCAGAACTGGCACCACGGCTTCAAGAGCCCGTTCAAGGCCGAGGTGTACTTCCTGAGCATGCGGAGGTTCACCGATCTGAAGTGGGGCACCAAGCAGCCGCTGATGTTGCGCGATCCGGAATTCGGTGGATTGCGCGTGCGCGCGTTCGGTACGTACGGCACGCGCATTACCGAACCGCTGACCTTCGTGCGCGAGATCGTCGGCACGGAAGGCGTCTTCACCACCGATGAGATCAGTGATCAGCTTCGCAACCTGATCACATCGCGTTTTGCCTCGATCATCGGCGGCTCGTCGATTCCGGTCCTCGACATGGCGGCCAACTACGATCAGCTCGGTGAATTCCTGACCACTCGTATCGCACCGGAGTTCGAGGAATACGGACTCGAGCTGACACGGGTGCTGGTCGAGAACATCTCGCTGCCGGCCAAGGTCGCTGAAGCCCTGGACGAACGGACGAGTCGAGGCATGACCGGTAATCTCGATGACTACCTGAAGTACCAGACCGGTGCGGCGATGACCGCGGCTGCGGCCAATCCCGGTGGCGGTGCGGCCGCGGCAGGTGTCGGCATGGGTGTCGGCATGGCGATGGCAGATCGCATTGTAAAGACAGGAGAAACGCCTGCAGGCTCATCTCGGCAGCCGCCGGCGCCGCCCTCTGCGGACGATGAGTACTTCATCGAGGTCGACGGCGAGGCTGACGGGCCACACAGCCCGAAGGAGCTCGAGCGTCGCATCCAGGCGGGTACGCTCGCGAGCGAGACGCTGGTCTGGTCTGACGGCATGAGTGGCTGGCGAGCGGCATCCGAACTGGCAGAAATCGCCACGCTGTTCGAGTCGGCTGCGAAGGCTGCTGCCGACGTCGCCGCACGACGGCCCCCGCCGTTGCCGCCTCGCTGATCCCGACCATCGACAGGTCCGCACAACGCGATGGTCCGGACCCGAACGGCGGTGGGGCAATGCGCCGGCAGGGGTTGGAAGAACGCCTCAACGCCGCACTCGAGCGGCGCGTGCAGCGTCAGCCGTCGAAGGGTGTCGGCGTGCCCTCCTATGACTGGCAGTCGGCACAGGCACGAGAGGTGGGCGAAGCGACGACGGCATCGCTTACCGAGCGGCGTTTTCCCTGTGAATCGTGCGGTGCCGTGCTGGACTACGCGGTCGGCACGAACATGCTCGAGTGTCGCTATTGCGGCCATCGGAACGCCATTCTCGCGAGTCGGGAGACGATCGAGGAACTCGATCTGCACACCGCGCTGGAACGGCTGCAGAATGCAAGACCGGCATCGGTTGAGCAGAACGTCATCGTCTGTTCGAACTGTGCCGCCGAGTTTGCCCTGGATGCACACGTTCATTCGGGCGAGTGTCCTTTCTGTGGCACTAATGTCGTCACCGAGACCGGCGAGTCCAAGCTCATCAAGCCGAAGGGATTGCTGCCTTTCGCGGTGACTGCGGAAGCTGCTCGCGACGCTTATCGGAAATGGCTGAGAGGTCTGTGGTTCGCACCCTCGGCGCTGCAGCAGCATGCGCACGGAGATACGTCGTTGAGCGGGGTCTATCTACCCTACTGGACCTATGACAGTGACACGGCGACCGCTTACACCGGTCAACGGGGTGACGTCTACTATGTGACGCAGCGCTACACCACCACCGTTAACGGGCGTCGCGTCACGCGCACGCGACAGGTACCGAAGATTCGCTGGTCGCAGGCTAGTGGACGGACCACGCGGCACTTCGATGATGTATTGGTCGGAGCGACCCGAACGTTGCCCCGCAAGATCACGGACTGGCTCGCCCCCTGGGATCTCGAGAACCTTGTTCCCTACACGGAAGACTATCTTGCCGGGTTCTCGAGCGAGGTCTATCAGGTGGATCTCGATGAAGGCTTCAACATCGCTCGGAAGGTCATGGACGACACGATCCGCGGCGACGTTCGTCGGGCCATCGGCGGTGACCGTCAGCGCGTCAACTCCCTGCAGACACGACACAGCGACACGACCTTCAAGCACGTCCTGCTGCCGCTGTGGAGTGCGGGTTTCCGTTTTCGCGAAAAGAGCTACCGCTTCGTAGTGAACGGTCGAACCGGCAAGGTGCGCGGCGAGCGCCCCTGGAGTGTCGTCAAGATCGCGCTTGCCATTGTCGCCGCCGCCGTGTTGCTGGTAGCAGTGCTGCTGTTGGTTCAGGCATCCGGGTTGGTATCGGGCACAGGCCAGGGTTCGAGCTGGATCGACAGCGGCATTGATGACAGTCGAAGCGGACGTGTGCTCATCGATTGGAGTAGCGAAGCGGCCCGGACGCACTGGCCTTCGGCTCCGTTGGGAGATGTCTGGCATGAACGATGATGGTGCAGAGAACCTTGCCGCGCGGCAATCCGTAAAAAACAGCGTCACTCGCTTCGAAACTGGAGTCCTTTGCATGAACGAGAGGTTTCCCGTCGTGCGCCGCATTGCTGCGGCGCTACTGACAGCGGTCGTCGGGTTGGTTTTTTCACCCGTGGTTTCGACGTCAGCCCTGGCAGCCGAACAGACGCACGGGCTCTCGGTATTCGGTGACCTGAAGTATCCTCCCGATTTCGAGCACTTCGACTACGCCGACCCGGGCGCGATCAAGGGCGGCTCGGTGACGCTGGGCAGGGTTGGTTCGTACGACAATCTGAACCCCTACATACTGAAGGGACAGGCCGCCATCGGTGCGACTTCTCTCTATGACACGCTGACTGCTCGCTCGAACAATGAACCGGGGACCGCCTATGGTCTCCTCGCAGAGTCCATCGAAGTCGCTGACGACAAGCGTTGGGTGATCTTCCGATTGCGACGTGAAGCGCGTTGGCACGATGGCGTTGCACTGACGGCAGACGACGTCGTGTGGACCTTCGATACGATCATGAGCGAAGGTCATCCCCTCTACCGAACCTACTGGCAAGCGGTAGCCACGGCGGAGGCAGTCGATCCACACACGGTAAAGTTCTCCTTCAAGGAAGGTGACAACGCCGAGCTGCCGTTGATCATCGGAGAACTGCCGGTCATGCCAAAGCACTTCTGGGCCGATCGCGAGTTTGCGACGACCACGCTGGAACCACTGCTCGGCAGCGGGCCCTATCGCTTCGGCAAGATCGACCCCGGTCGATCGATCTCCTATGAGCGGGTAGATGACTACTGGGGCAGGAATCTGCCCGTCCGGGTCGGGCACGAAAACTTTGATGTCCTCCGCTACGACTACTATCGGGATGCCTCGGTCATGCTCGAAGCGTTCAAGGCAGGCGACATCGACTTCCGTCTCGAGAACATTGCCAGGAACTGGGCGACTGCCTACGACTTCCCGGCGGTGAAAGAGGGTCGAGTGGTTCGCGAGGAGCTTCCCGACCAGGCGCTCCAGACGATGCAGGGCTTCGTTGTCAACCTGCGTCAAGCCCGCTTCCAGGACCGGCGCGTTCGCGAAGCCCTGGGCTACGCGTTCGACTTCGAGTGGATGAACGAGAACCTGTTCTTCGGCGCCTACGAGCGCACGCACAGCTATTTCCAGAATTCCGAGATGCAGGCGAGCGGACTGCCTGAGGGGCGCGAACTCGAGATTCTCGAGAGCCTTCGCGATCAGGTGCCGGAGACGGTCTTCACCGAGGAGTTCAGCCTGCCGAGCACCGATGGCAGCGGCAACCTGCGGGCAAACTATCGGCAAGCCTTGCGCCTGTTCAAGGAAGCGGGCTTCAGCGTACGCGACGGGAAGATGACGAGTGAGGCAACTGGCGAGAACCTCGACATGGAGTTCCTGCTCGGTTCGGCGACATTCGAGAAGATCGGCCTGGCCTATGCAAAGACACTCGAACGTCTCGGCATCACGCTGAAAGTGCGCATCGTCGATAGTGCGCAATACGAGAAGCGCAGCGAGGACTTCGACTTCGACATGATCATCGGTGCCTGGAGACAGTCGGAATCGCCTGGCAACGAGCAGGTGGACTACTGGGGCTCCTCGTCCGCGAACGAGCCTGGTTCGCGCAACACCATGGGCATTGCCAATCCTGCGGTCGATGCCATCATCAAGCTCATCGTCACCGCAGATTCACGCGATGAACAGGTGGCGGCGGCGCGTGCGCTCGACCGTGTCCTTCTGCATGAGCGCTACATCATTCCGCAATGGTTCGGACCGACTCATCGGGTGGCCTACTGGAACAAGTTCAGTCACCCCGCGATCATGCCCACGACGGTGCTCGGCTTCGAGACCTGGTGGGTGGATCCGGAAAAGGAAGCCGCACTCTGAGTCCGTCGATATCGCCTTGACGCACCACGATCAGTGACCCGCGGCGGCTGAGCGATGCTCGCCTATATCATTCGACGTCTCCTCCTCGTCATCCCGACGCTGTTCGGGATCATGGTGCTGAACTTCGTCATCGTGCAGGCCGCTCCAGGAGGGCCGGTCGAGCAATTGCTCGCCGAGATCAAGGGGCAGGCGGTCAGTGCAACGTCGCGAATCTCGGGACCGTCGTCCGACGGCCTGCCGGCTGCGGGCGGTGGTCAAGGTGGCGGCCAGGGTGGCGGTCTGGGTGGCGGTCTGGGTGGCCTCGGCGCGACGTCCACTGAAGCGGACGTGTTGTCCCGCGGTTCGCGTGGACTCGAGCCTGAACTCATCGCCGATCTCGAACGCCAGTTCGGTTTCGATCGACCGCCGCTCGAACGCTTCGTGCGCATGATGGGTGACTATCTCAGGTTCGACTTCGGCGAGAGCTTCTTCCGTGATCGCGAGGTCATCGACCTGGTCATCGACAAGTTGCCGGTATCCATCTCGCTCGGCCTGTGGACCACCTTGCTGGTCTATCTCATCTCGATACCGCTTGGCATTCGCAAGGCGATGAAGGATGGTTCTGCATTCGATCTCTGGACCAGCGCCGTGGTCATCGTCGGCTATGCCATACCGGGGTTCCTGTTCGCGATATTGCTGGTCGTCGTGTTTGCGGGTGGCAGCTTCCTCGACTGGTTCCCGCTGCGGGGCCTCGCCAGCGAAAACGCCGATACGCTGTCGCCCCTCGGTCGGGTTCTCGACTATTTCTGGCATATCGCACTGCCGGTCACAGCCATGGTCATCGGTGGTTTTGCCAGTCTGACCATGCTGACCAAGAATTCCTTTCTCGACGAGATCGACAAGCAGTACGTGCTGACGGCAAGAGCCAAGGGGCTTTCGGAGACCCGCGTGCTCTACGGACATGTGTTCCGGAACGCGATGCTGATTGTCGTAGCCGGGTTTCCGAGTGCGTTTGTCAGTGTGCTCTTTACCGGTTCGTTGTTGATCGAGGTCATCTTCTCGCTCGACGGTCTGGGACTGCTCGGCTTCGAGGCGGCGATCAACCGCGACTATCCGGTCATGTTCGGAACGCTGTTCTTCTTCACCTTGCTCGGGCTCGTCCTGAATATCGTCGGAGATGTCCTCTATACCGTCATCGATCCGCGTATCGACTTCGAGCGACGTGCCCTGTGAATCGCCTCGAGAACCTCGCCGACGCGAGCCCACCCGTCAGTCGCCCGGTGCGTCGTCTTGCACTATCGCCAATCGGTGAGCGACGCTGGCGGACGTTTCGACGCAACCGGCGTGGCTACTGGTCGTTGTGGGTGTTTCTCGTCCTCTTCGTGCTGACTTTGTTCGCCGAACTCCTCGCCAACGACCGCCCGCTACTCGTGCGTCACGGTGGCGATTTCTTTTTTCCGGTGCTGGTCGACTATCCGGAGACGGTCTTCGGCGGCGACTTCGATACCCCTGCCGCCTACCGCGACCCCTTCGTTGCCGATCTGATCGAGGAGGAAGGCTGGATGCTCTGGCCACCGGTGCGCTATGCCCACGACACGATCAACTACGATTTGCCGGTACCGGCGCCGGCACCTCCCTCGGCAGACAATCTCCTCGGCACGGACGATCAGGGCCGTGATGTACTTGCACGGGTCATCTACGGGTTCCGTATATCCGTACTGTTCGGCCTTACGCTCACGCTAGCGAGTTCACTCATCGGCGTGGCGGTCGGTGCAGTACAGGGCTATCTCGGTGGCTGGACCGATCTGGTCGGCCAGCGAGTGCTCGAGATATGGTCCGGTCTGCCGGTGCTTTACCTGTTGATCATTCTCGCGAGCATCGTCGAGCCCGATTTCTGGTGGTTGCTCGGCCTGATGCTTCTGTTCAGCTGGATGTCGCTGGTGGGCGTGGTCCGTGCCGAAGTGCTGCGGGCGCGGAACCTCGACTACGTGAAGGCAGCGGCGGCACTCGGTGTCGGTCGCTGGACGATTCTGGTCCGGCATGTCCTGCCGAACGCAATGGTCGCGACCCTGACCTTTCTGCCGTTCATACTCAACGGCTCGATCACGACCTTGACCTCACTCGACTTTCTCGGTTTCGGCCTGCCGCCCGGATCGGCCTCACTCGGAGAGTTGCTCGCCCAGGGCAAGCAGAACCTGCAGGCGCCCTGGCTCGGCATCACCGCCTTTGTCGTGCTCGCGGTCATGCTGAGTCTGCTTATCTTCATCGGCGAGGCAGTTCGCGATGCTTTCGATCCTCGCAAGAGTGGGCAGTAGTGGTCATCGCCGCACCAGAACCGCTACTGGTAATTGACGATCTGTCAGTCACCTTCGGGCAGGGCGACAGGGCAAAAGCGGTTGTCAGGAATGTCTCGTTCGAGCTTTCTGCGGGCGAGACGCTGGCGCTGGTCGGCGAAAGTGGTTCCGGAAAATCAGTGACGGCTCTGTCCATACTGCAGCTCCTGAATCCGGCGCAGGCGCATTATCCGAGCGGCAGCGTGCGCTATCGCGGCCAAGAGCTCGTCGGCGCGTCGGCGGCAACGCTGCGTGATATTCGGGGGGACCGGATCGGCATGATATTCCAGGAGCCGATGACATCGCTGAACCCCCTGCATACCGTCGAGAAGCAGATCAACGAGGTATTGCTTGTCCACAAGGGGCTGAATCGCCTGCAGGCGCGCGAGCGAACGCTTTCATTGCTCTCTCTGGTCGGGCTCGACAATGTCGGCGAACGACTGGGAGCCTTCCCCCATCAACTCTCCGGTGGTCAACGGCAACGCGTCATGATCGCGATGGCGCTCGCCAATGAGCCGGATATCCTGATCGCCGACGAACCGACGACTGCGCTCGATGTCACGGTTCAGGCGCAGATACTCAGCTTGCTGTCTGAACTACAGGCCCGGCTCGGTTTGGCGGTGCTGCTGATTACCCATGACCTGACCGTCGTCAGGCATGTCGCGCATCGCGTGGCGGTTATGCGTGACGGCAAGATCCGGGAAAGTGGCGTGACATCGGACGTGTTCGAGTACCCTTCGCATCCCTATACGCGCGAACTCCTGGCGGCTGAGCCGAGTGGCCGCGGTGGCGCGGTGGACGCCTTGGCGGCACCGATACTTCAGGCAAGCAACCTGAAAGTGTGGTTTCCGATTCGGCAGGGATTGCTCAAGCGTGTCGTCGGTCATGTCAAGGCGGTCGATGGTATCGATCTCGAGCTTCGTCCGGGTGAAACCGTAGCGGTGGTCGGTGAGAGTGGTTCTGGCAAGACAACTCTGGCACACGCGCTACTTCGGCTGATCGCCTCGAGCGGCCGGATCGAATATGCCGGAACCGACATCAGCGCTGCATCCGGGAGTGCGCTGAAGTCCTTGCGACGCGATCTGCAAGTGGTCTTTCAGGATCCGTTCGGCAGCTTGAGTCCGAGACTGACCGTCGGTCAGATCATTCTCGAGGGGCCTCGAGCCCATGGCCTCGCAGGCGATCCGGACACGGCTGATGAGCGCGTCTCCCGCGCGCTTGCGCGGGTCGGCTTGCCTGCAGGGTCGCAGCATCTCTATCCACACGAGTTCTCCGGCGGTCAGAGGCAGCGCATCGCGCTGGCGCGTGCGCTCATACTCGAACCGAAGGTCATCGTGCTGGACGAACCGACCTCGGCACTCGATCGGGCCGTGCAGGTGCAGATGATCGAATTGCTGCGGACGTTGCAGCATGAATCTGGAATCGCCTACCTGTTCATCAGCCATGACTTGCGTGTCGTGCGGGCCCTGGCGCACCGGGTCATCGTCATGCAGCGCGGCGTAGCCGTGGAGACAGGCCTAACCGACGATCTGTTCGACGCGCCGGCGCACGCTTATACGCGGGAGCTCCTGACCGCTGCATACACGACCCGATTGACGCCCCGAACCGACTGAATCGATCCGACTGAATCGAACCGACTGAGTCTAGTCGAACGTGTCAGTGTCGGGTCGTTCCTGCCGGCGGCGATGCCGAGGCGTGGACACGCTCGCGATGAATGACCACCAGACTGGCGCAGATGATGATCAATGCGCCGAGCAGTGTGCGTGCACCCGGGATATTTTGCCAGATTGCGAAATCCAGGGTCACGACCCACAACAGTGACGTGTATTCGAGGGGGGCTACCAGCGATCCGTCGAGACGACGATAGGCATCGGTCAAGAGGAGCTGCCCGGTGACCGCCATCAAGCCAAAGAGCATGATGCTGCCGATCTCCCCCCAGTTCATCGGTTGCCAGACCCAGGGTAGCCACAGCCCTGCGGCGACACCGAGGAGGGTGTTGTAGGTAAACACGAGCGACGACGAGCGCTCGGTCGTACCAAGCAGCTTGCCACCGATGGCGAGAGCCGAGTACGAAACGCTTGCCATCAGCACGAGGCCGTAGCCCAGGGCGCTCCCCTCACCGGTCGGTTCGAGTGCGATGGCGACCCCGATGAAGCCGACCGTGATCGCGCTCCAGCGCCATTTGCCAACCTTTTCCGCGAGGATCAGCGCCGAAAGCAGGGTAATGATGAACACGCTGCTGTAGGCGACAACGGTAGCGTCGGTCAGGGGCAGATAGCGTAGCGAGGCAAAGAAGCAGACGGGAGCGAACAGGCCGACGGCAGCGCGCAGCAACTGTGCGCGAAAGCGCACTGGCCGAAGTGATGGTGCGTCACCTCGGAGCCCGAAAACGAGTACCAGCAGGGCTAGCACGACAACGCTGCGCATGGCCATGATCTGGGCAAGATGCAGATCTCCCGCCACGATCAGCTTGGCGACAGCGTCCATGGCGGTCAGCGTGCCGACGCCGAGCAGGGCGACCAGGACACCCCGTGTGTTCATCGAGCCCGCCATCGCTTGCCGGGGAACCTTGGCATGTTGCGTGAGTCTCTATACTGGTTGATAAAAATGCAGTCCAGACCCTGAATTAGATGCCGATACGAAACGCTTTCCTCTGTCTGACAACTTTCCTGACCGTTGTCGTACCGGCCACGTCGCCTGCGGTCGAGCCGGGTTCCAACTGGTCGGAGGTACTCGAGGAGGCACGCGGCCAGACAATTTATTTTAATGCCTGGGGTGGCAGCGATCGTATCAACGCTTATCTTGACTGGGTTGCCGATGCGGTCGATGCGCGCCACGGCGTTACCCTGGAACACGTCAAGATCGGCGATATCGCCGAAGTCGTCAGCCAGCTCGAGGCGGCAAAGGCGGTAGGTCGTGACAGCGATGGCAATGTCGATCTGATGTGGGTCAACGGCGAGAATTTCGCCGCTATGAAACGCAACGAATTGACCTGGGGACCTTTTGCCGACGCGCTGCCGAACGCATCACTTGTCCAGGATTCGCCCTCAGTCAAGGCTGATTTCTCGGTGCCGGTCGATGGTCTCGAATCCCCTTGGGGAGGCGCGCAACTCGTCTTCATCAATGACATGGCAACGGTCGAGGAGCCGCCCCGTTCTGCAGAGGCGCTACTCGCGTTCGTGGCCCAGGACAACGGCCGATTCGCCTATCCGGCACCGCCTGCGTTTCATGGCACCACTTTCGTCAAGCAGATCCTGCTTGAACTCAGTGATGCACCGGAAGCGCTGGCGAAACCTGCCGACGAAGCTGATTTCGATGCCGTGACAGCACCCCTCTGGGCCTATCTGGATGCACTGCATCCGGCCCTGCGTGGTGGCGGCAAGAGCTGGCCTGCGAGTGGTGAGACCACACGACAGTTACTCGACGATGGCGAACTCGATATCGCGCTTTCATTCAATCCGAACGAGGCAAGTGCGGCGGTGCGGGGTGGGCAATTGCCAGAGAGCGTTCGTACCTACGTCTTCGATGAGGGCACGATCGGCAACACGCATTTCGTGACGATTCCCTGGAACGCAAAGGCAGGCGCGGCGGCCATGGTCGTCGCCAATTTCCTGTTGTCGCCCGAGGCACAAGCGAGGAAGGCCGATCCGGAGGTGTGGGGTGACCCGACTGTATTGGACATCGAGCTACTCGATGCAGAAGCCAAGGCATTGTTTGCATCGATCGATCTCGGGCCCTGGGCGCTACCGCTCGGCGCTGGCAAGGTGCTGGCAGAACCGCATGCTTCATGGGCGGAAGCGCTGGAGAGCGCCTGGATTGCTCGATACGGGCAGTAGCCTTGCGACGTGCTGCACCTGGCGTTGCTGTCCGCGCGCAATCTCGTGAAGGGTGACGAATCCAGTGTTTCGCGATCGCACGCTTGCCGTGTTGCCCTGGATCATCGTCAGCCTGTTCGTGGTGCCGCTGATTGTCGGCATTCTCGGCACACTGCTGCCGGCATTCGGATTCATGCCCGGCTTGGCGCCGACTGTCGACACGGGCGCCGGAGTTCCGGTGGCCTGGCGGGGTATGGCAGCGATCATCGGCGACCCGCGCTTCCTTCCCGCCGCCCGGCTGACGCTGTTCACGGGTGTCATGGCCACGGGGCTGGTGCTCGCGCTGCTCCTGCTCACACTGGTCTGTGTTCACGGGACACACTGGTGGCGCTGGGTGACAGCAAGCCTGCCCCCACTACTCGCAGTCCCGCATGCGGCCTTCGCCGTGGGACTGGCCTTTCTCATTGCGCCAAGCGGTTGGCTCGTGCGATTGGTCTCGCCCTGGCCGAGCGGGTGGGAGCGGCCGCCGACAGACTGGGTGATTCCCGACGCGGCAGGCTGGTCCCTGATCGCGGTACTGGTGATGAAGGAGACGCCCTTCCTGCTGCTCGCGGCGGCAGCGCAATTGCCTGCGCTCGATGTCGATGCCGCGTTGCGGATCGGGCGGACTCTCGGGTACTCGCCAGCGCGTTGCTGGAGCCGACTCATTCTGCCGCGACTCTATTCGCGTATTCGCCTGACCCTCGTCATCGTGCTGGTTTTCAACCTGAGTGTCGTGGATCTCGCGATCCTGCTCGGTCCGGGCAATCCGCCGACCTTGCCGGTGCTGTTGATGACGCTTGTCAACGACCCCGACTCCCGAGCGGCAGCGTCGGCCGGCGCGATACTGCTCGCCGCGCTGGTCGTGTGCGTGCTGGTGGTCTCCTGGGCAGGCGAGTCGCTGACCATGCGCATGGCCCGGCGTCGGCGACAAAGCGGCGCACGTGGACTTGGCCTGGGCGGCGGTCGTCGATTCGGTCAGAGTGTCGTACTCGCGTTGACGTTTGCGAGCATCGGCTCGCTCTTGACGTTGCCGCTATGGAGTCTGGCCCAGCGCTGGCGATTTCCAGCAAGCCTGCCGACGGAGTGGACGATGCGTCACTGGAGTGGGCGTGGCGACGCCTTGATGTCACCGGCAGGTGTCACACTTGCACTGGCAATCACTTCCTGCTTGCTCGCGTTGCTGACCGCCGTAGCCTGGCTCGAGCTCGAGCGACGCGGGCGAGCCCGTGCACTCGACTGGTTGTGGTATGTGCCCTTGTTGGTACCTCAGGTCAGCCTGCTGTTCGGCTGGCAGGCTGCAGCCTTGTTGTTCGGTGCCGACGGTGCATGGCTCACCGTGTTGCATGCACACTGGTTATATGCATTGCCTTACGTCGTGCTGATTCTCGCGGTCGCCTGGAGAGAACACGATCCGCAATGGGACCACGCGGCGGCCGTACTCGGGGCCGGCTACTGGCGCGTGTTGTGGCGCGTGAGACTACCGTTGTTGTGTCGACCCCTCTGTCAGGCGGCCGCCGTCGCCACCGCAGTCAGTGTCGCGCAGTATCTGCCAACCTTGTTGCTCGGTGCCGGGCGACACCAGACTCTGGCCATCGAACTGGTCACCAGCGTCGGCGGAGTCGATCGGCGTGTCATCGCGGTGCTCGCCGTGTTACAGAGTCTGTTGCCTCTGGTGGCCTTCGTGCTTGCGCTCCTCTATCCGGCGTGGCGGAGTCGCCATCTACGTGCTGGCTCGCAACGATCATCACTTGCAGGCTCGGGAGCGGGTCCATGAGTGATGCAAGGATCGCGAGCGGCTTGGCAACCTCGAAGGTCGATCGATGACGCCGCTTGCCTTGTGTGTGGAATCCCTTTGCCTGCGGCTTCCCGACGGCAGGCTCATCATCGACGAGCTGTCCTTCCGGATCGAGCCCGGAGAGGTTCTGACCTTGATGGGGCAAAGTGGCAGTGGCAAGTCGAGTGTCCTCGCCTGGCTGACCGGCACGCTCGATCGGCGTATTCAAGCGCAAGGCGAGGTTTGGCAAGGTGAGCGCAGGCTCGATACCGTGCCGACGGAGCGACGTCATCTCGGCTTGATGCTGCAGCAGGATTACCTGTTTCCGCACATGAGCGTCGGCGACAACCTGATGTTCGGGCTACGCGGTGGCGATCGGGCGAGTCGGCGTCGCCGCGTCGAAGAGAGTCTTGCCGGTGCAGGTCTCGCCGGCATGACTGACCGCGACCCGGCGACATTGAGCGGTGGACAACGAGCGCGTGTGAGTCTTCTCAGAACACTTCTCTCTGAGCCGTGTGCGTTGCTGCTGGACGAGCCGTTTTCCCGTCTCGACACCGCCCTGCGCGAGCAGATTCGAGCCTTCACCTGGGAGGCAGCGCGTGAGCTGCCGGTGTTGCTGGTGACGCATGATCTGGCGGATGTTCCCAGCGGCGCCCGGATCCTCACGATTGGTGAATCGGGTACGGAGCCTGCCCGTCTGGTCGCTCAGCAAAGCGGGGGTTGAGCGATGCTCGATCGGCATGTCGTGCCGCTTCTCAAGGCGCCGCTCGGACAGCTGGCTCGCGCACTCGATGCACGCGGTGCGACCGCAGATGGCGCAAGTTTCGCAGGCTTTGTCATCGGCCTCGGCAGCGTCGCTGCGATGGCAACCGGGCATCCAGGGCTCGCGCTCGTGCTGCTGTTGTCAAATCGTCTGGCCGACGGTGTGGACGGTGAACTTGCCCGACTGCAAGGGCCGAGCGATGCCGGTGCCTTCATCGACATCTCGCTCGACTTCATCTTCTATGCCCTCTTTCCGCTCGGTTTCGCGTTTGCCGATCCCGCTCAGAATGCCTTGCCGGCGGCGGTGCTGATCGCGAGCTTCGTCGCCACGGGTGCAAGCTTCCTGGCCTTCGCGGGCCAGGCGGAGCGATACGGGATTGCACACCCTACGTTTGCCTACAAGGGTTTCTACTATCTGGACGGCCTGGCCGAGGGCACTGAAACCATTCTCTGTTTCGTGCTGATGTGTCTCGTTCCCGATGCGTTCGCCGTCATTGCGTGGGCGTTCGCGGCACTGTGTGCGTTGACGGCGCTGAATCGCGTGATCTTCGGCTATCGAACCTTGCGCGCACAGTCTTCAGGCAGAATCAGGCACGATTCTTGATTCGAGTGCCCGATGGGCGGTCGAACTGTGAGTTTGTCGAAACATACGGTTGGCGAAGGTAAAACGGGTGCCGTCTCGTTCTATGCTAGAGCAATGCGTGTGCCTGAATCACCCGGTCGAATACTCGTAGTCCGTGACACGTGTCAGGGCTCGTTGCTCGCCGCACTACTGGTATCACTCGTCGGCTGTACTGAAATCACACCGGAAGGGCTCGATGCCATTCCGCGTGCCGACGATCCAGACCTGGACGCCTACGACGGCGTCAGCGTCGACGGCGCTCGCTACCCTTTCACCGCAGCCGTCGGCGAGATCTGGGGACGGCAAAGCCGGTACGACACGCATTTCAACGTGGACTTCACCCTGACCGACGGGCAGTTTGCGGTCACCCCGATTGTCGTCGATGGCATCGACGCGAGTGTTCGCGAACCCGTGGAGGCGAGCGCGGTGCTTACCGCCGAACTGTATGCGCCAGGCGCCAATGCCTTTCCGTTCGCCGACTACGATTTCGTGGCGACGCCCGATGTAAGCCCCGCGATCGCCGGCCGGCACTTCTTCATCAATGGTCGACTCGGTGTAGACAGCGACCTGAGCGGGGACGTCGACGCCGACGAGACTCACGATGTCATCGACGGCACTATCGATTTTGAAGGGCCCCTGCCGGGTATATCGCTGACTTTCACGCTCGTGCTTGCGAACGGCATGATCGCCGCTGGACGCTACGGCGGACTGTTCGAGTTCATTCAGTCGTCCGGACCGCGTCAGAAGCACTAAGCCGTAAGCCGTAAGCCGTAAGCCGGAGCCGGAGCCCCGGAGCCCGTTCAGCGCGACCCAGATCAGAGCGACCCGGGCCGGAGACCTGGGCCGGATCAGACCTGGGGGTCGAGGCCCAGCTCCCCGGGTCGTGATGGATCCTGAGTGCGCGTATCAGCTTCGACAATCCGTCGCTTCGGGCGTTTCAGGACCGGAATCTCGCGTCGCTTCAGCTTGGTCAGTCGCTGCCGTTCCAGGTCCAGGCCGTTGCCATCGCCGCCTTCGCCACCGCTGCCGTCCTCCGGATAGGAATCGTCATCATCGTCACGTTCTTCGGCAGGCTCGCGCTCGGGCAGATGATCCAGCGTGCCGTGCAGATCACGGGCGAGCAGCATGTAGACGGAAGGAATGACGAACAGGGTGAACAGCGTGCCGATGGCCATGCCGCCTACCAGGACCAGACCGATCGAGTTTCTCGCCTCTGCCCCGGCGCCGGTGACGAGCACCAGCGGGAAGTGACCGGCAACGGTCGCGACCGTGGTCATCAGGATCGGTCGCAGCCGTGTCGTCGATGCCGCGCGAATCGCCGCGAGCTTGGTCAGCCCGGCTTGCTGCATCTGTTTGGCAAACTCGACCACGAGAATGCCGTTCTTCGCCACCAGCCCGATCAGCGTGACCAGACCCACTTGCGAATAGATGTTCAGCGTGGTCGTGAAACTGTTGGTCCAGTAAGGCATTTCCGGATTCGGCAGCTTCAGGAACGTGAAGACAAGGGCGCCGAACATCGCGAGCGGTACCGAGCCCGCAAGAATCACGAAGGGGTCGCGGAAACTGTTGAACTGGGCGGCGAGAGTCAGGTAGATGAGCACGACGGCCAACGCGAAGGCAGGCAGAAACTTGTTCCCTTCGAGCCTGAGCTGGCGCGATTCGCCGGTATAGTCGAGCGAGTATGACGCCGGCAGGATTGTCGCGGCTGATTCCTCGAGGAAGTCGAGTGCCGCATCGAGGGGCTGAATCGAGACGCCCGAGAGCTTGACCGCGTTCAGCTGCTGAAAACGATTCAGCGAGCGTGGCACCGTGCGATTCTCGATCTCGGCAATGGAGCCGAGTTGCACCATGCCACCGTCAGGACCGGTAACGTAGAGGTCCTTCAACTGCTCGGGATTGAGCCGCTCGGTGCGCACTGCCTGCGGGATGACGCGATAGCTTCGTCCCTCGATGTTGAAGCGATTGACGAAACCGCCGCCAAGCAGGATGCCGACATCCGCGCCGACCTGCTGCATCGTCAGCCCCATGTCGGCGACCCGGTCACGGTCAATGACAAGACGCGCCTCGGCCTTGTCGACCTTGGTGTCGATGATTGGCGGAAAGGCAAACATGCCGGACTGTATCGCCATGCCTTGCAGTTGCTGCGCGTATTCGAGAATTTCTGCAGGCTCGGCGGTCGAGGCCAGAATGAATTCGACCGGAAACTGTCCGCCACCAGGCAGTGCCGGTGGCGTCACCGGGAACATCGAGAGGCCGCTGATGTTGTTCAACTTCGCGGCGACTTCAGGCTTGATCTCGAAGACCGTTCGATCACGATCGTTCCAGTCTGTGAGGGCCATGCCTGCAAAACCGCCGGCCGGGAAGGTGAGGCCGAACGTGAACGAGGTTTCCTCGACACTCTGGAACGCGTCATCGGCCTCGCCGGACCAGCCCGCCGCGGCCTCGATGGTCGAATTGCCGCTCGAATCGATGATGCCGAAGATGATGCCCTGATCTTCGGTCGGGGCGAGCTCCGTGGCCGACATCTGAAACATCGGAACGCACATCAGGGTGATACCGATCCAGAAGACATAGACCGCCGGACGAGCGCGAAGCGTGGCATCGAGTGCACGTGTGTAGCCGCGCCGCACGCGATCGAATGCACGATTCACGGTGCCGGTGAAGCCGCGTTCATGGTCACCTTCACGCAAGAGGGCTGCCGACATCATCGGCGACAGGGTCAGCGCGACGATGCCCGAGATGGTGACGGCGCCCGCGAGCGTGAACGCAAATTCGCGGAACAGCGAGCCGGTCAGCCCGCCCTGCAGTCCGATCGGCAAATACACCGCAACGAGGGTCAAGGTCATTGCTATGACCGGGCCGACGAGTTCCCGTGCCCCGAGTATCGCCGCGTCGACCGGGGTCTTGCCTTCGCTGATGTGACGCTCGACGTTCTCGACGACGACGATGGCGTCGTCGACCACGAGCCCGACCGACAGCACCACGGCGAGGAGAGTCAGCAGGTTCACACTGAAGCCGAACAACTGCATCAGGAACACGGCGCCGATCAACGAGATGGGTATGGCGATGATCGGTACGATGACCGAGCGCAGGGAGCCGAGGAACAGGAAGATCACCAGCATGACGATCACCAGGGTCTCGGCCAGAGTGGTGCCGACTTCGATGATGGATGACGCGATGTACTCGCTCGAGTCGTAGGCAACCTCCGCCGTCATGCCGGACGGCAGCGTTTGCTGGATGGCAGCCAGGTCGTCGCGTACCAGCTTCATGACGTCGAGCGTATTGGCATTCGGCAACGGCCATATGCCCATGAAGACCGCATTCTTGCCGAGTGAACGCACGACCGTGTCACTCGAGGCTGAACCGAGTTCCACACGGGCAACGTCCTTCAGACGAATCAGCGCGTCCCCTTCAGAGCGGAGCACCAGATTCTCGAATTCGGTGACATCCGAGATGTCGGTATTTGCCGACAGGTTGACCGCGACCAGCGAGCCCTTGGTCTGACCTAGGGCGGCGAGGTAGTTGTTCGACAGAAGCGCTTGCCGCACTTGCAACGGTGTGACTTCGTAGGCAGCGAGCTGCGTCGGTTCGAGCCAGATGCGCATCGCGAACTCACGTCCACCGAGCACCTCGGCACGTTGCACGCCATCGAGTGCCGACAAGCGTGGCTGCACTACCCGCGCGAGAAAGTCGGTGACCTGATTAGGTTCGAGAATGTCTGAACTGAATGCGAGGTAGGCTGAAGCAAAGGCACTGTCCGCTGATTCGACGTTGATCGTCGGCACCTCGGCTTCCGGCGGCAGGTCACCGCGGACCTGATTGACCTTGGAACTGATCTCCGAGAGGGCCTTGATGGGATCGTAATTCAGTTCGAGTTGCACCCGCACCGTGGAGAGACTCTGCGCACTTTCCGAAGAGACGTAGTCGATCCCGTCAGCGCCCGCGACCGCGCGCTCGAGCGGCGTGGTGATGAAGCCGCGGACGAGCTCGGCGCTGGCACCGATATAAGCGGTGGTGATCGTCACGACCGCGTTGTCGCTACGAGGGTATTGACGTACCGTCAGCCCGCGAATGGCTTGCAGGCCCGCGATCAGGATCAGGATGCTGACCACGATCGAGAGAACCGGTCGGCGGACGAAGATGTCGGTGAATTTCATGCCGTGATCACTCAGGTCCCGTTGACGTCGCGACAATCACGCGGTGTCAGGGACGATCAGGGTTGACGATCAGGAATTGGCGGGTTGTGGATCGAGGCTGCGTTCTGGCGCACCGTCCTCGCTCAACAAGACGGCTGCGCCGTTGCGAAGCTTGAAGACGCCATCGGCCGCGACGTTCTGCCCGGCTTCGAGGCCCTTGGTGACATCGACAAAGTCGCCGCGTCGCTCGCCGAGCTGCACGAATTGCTGACGCACGGCGAGCTGACCTTCTGGCGCGCCGCCGCGTTCGACATTGGCACCGTCGCTTTCTTCGATGATGAACACGCTGTCGCCATAGGTGGCGAAGGAAACCGCCGTCAGCGGCACGGTCAGCACGGGTTTCAGTTCCGGCAGGACAACTTCGACACGGGCAAACATGCCCGGTAACAAGGCAGGCCCACGCTCGCCGCCGGCGTCGCTGTTCTCGAGCTCGGCCTGTACCCGGACCGTTCGCGTTGCGGGGTCGATTTCGGTGTTGATGGCCGTGATCTCTCCGGCGAAGACCTCGCCCGGGACAGCATCGGTGGTGACCCTAACCGCCTGACCACGGGCGATTCGTGACAAGGCCTGCTGGGGCAGCGACACGTTGACGCGCATTGGGTCGACGGCCTGCAGTGAGACGATCGGTACGCCCTGGGCCAGATCCTGACCGATATCCACTTCGCGGAGCCCGAGCCGACCGGCAAACGGCGCGACGATACGCTTCTTGGCCAGGCTCGTGCGGAGGTTTTCGACCTGCGCCTCGGCATTTTCGGCTCCCGCACTGGCCGCATCGAGTTCCGATTGTGAAACGACATTGTTGCGCTTGAGTCGCGTCGTCCGGTCCAGATTGCTCTGGGCCAGCGAGAGCGACGACTCGGCCGCTCGAAGCATGGCGACCTCGGACGATGTGTCCTGTTCCAGAAGGACCTCGCCGGCATCGACCTGCTCGCCACCGTCGAAGAAAAGCGTCGTCACCCGACCCGGAAGATCAGCGGTGATAGTCACCCCCTGAGCCGCTTCGAGCGTACCGATGCCGCTCAAGGTAGTCTCCCATTCGTCATCTTCGACGACGATCGATGTGACTGCAGTAGGCGGCATCTGCTGACTTTCGCCGGCTGCGATCAAGTCGCGAATCTGCAAGGTTTTCATGCCGCCGAGCCCGCCCAGAATGAGAAGCAGGGCAAAAACGGCGAGGGCGATACGTTTCTTCATGGCGGACGCGTGAGGGGAAAGGTCGGTTGAGGCCGCCGTCAAGCTTTCGTTGACTCGTCGGTCAGTAACGGCTGTGTGCCAGCCGGAGTTTATACCTGTACCTGCTCCTGAGAACCCTCAATCGGCCGGGTGGTGCCGTGAAAGCACCGCAATGTGCCCTTATTTCCGGCGAAGACATGCATTTTCGCCAGGGCCGTTCGCGATGAGTCGTCGACACCCCTGCTTGACGCGCGACTGCGCCGGAACCGGGAGAAGTGAACTCGACAGGGTCGCTAGACTGGTGGTGTTGCAGTGATTATCAAGGCTTGTACGGGCGCACCAGGTGTCAGGATCGATGACAATGAACAGCAAGAGCGAATCGTCTTCAGAAGACCCCTTGATCGTGGCATGTCAAAGGCTGCATGCGAGTGACGGTCCGATCTCTCTCGAACGCCTGGCGGCCGATGTCGGGCTCTCGGCCGCCACCTTTCAGCGCCGGTTTCGGGCGGCGCTTGGCGTCACGCCACGACAATATGTGTCTGCGCTGCAGCGTGAGCGCGCCCAGGTGGCTCTGGGACGAGCGCCGCGCATCACCGACGCTGTCTTCGATGCAGGCTTCGCGACGCCAAGTCGATTCTACGAACGTGCGCACGCCATGCTCGGCATGAGTCCGTCGGTCTGGCGAGCTGGCGGTGAAGGCGTCGCCATTGCCCATGCTGTCGTCGATACCGCCCTCGGGCCCATGCTGGTGGCGGCAAGCGATACTGGCGTCTGCCGCGTCGCCTTTGGTGAAGTATCGGTGGCGTCGGACGAGCAGAGTGGCGAAAACGAAGCCAGTGCATTGATCCGGTCTTTGCTGAGTCGCTTTCCAAAGGCCACTCATGGCCGTGGTGATCGCCGCTTCGCCACGACCGTCGCGGCGGTGGCCGCGCTGGTGTCGGAGTCGAGCGAATCCCGGCGTCAGGTACGCGAGATTCCCCTCGATATCGAAGGGACGCTGTTCCAGAGTCAGGTCTGGCGCGTACTCCAGGGAATTCCTGCGGGTAGCACGATGAGCTACGCCGAGGTTGCCGCGGCCATCGGACGGCCATCGGCACACCGTGCCGTGGCCAATGCCTGTGGAGCCAATCCGGTCGCTCTGCTGATCCCCTGTCATCGGGTCAAGCGTCGCGGCGGAGGCCTTGGCGGCTATCGATGGGGCGTTGCTCGCAAGCGCTCACTGTTGGCGGCGGAATCGTCCCTGGTGCCGCCGCCTGCCTGCAAGGGAGCCCGTATTGATGCACTCTGAGCCCATCACTACCTGTTGACGCACCACTTGCGCTTGGCCGTTTGACTGTACTTCGTACGGTTGAGGGTTCGCGGTCTCAGGAAGCAATGCCGCCCATGCACAGATACTTCAGTTCGGTGTAATCGTCGAGGCCGTATTTCGATCCTTCACGCCCCTGGCCGGATTCCTTGACACCGCCAAAGGGTGCAGCTGCATTGCTGATGATGCCTTCATTGATACCGACAATGCCGTATTCCAGCGCCTCGCTGACCCGCCAGACGCGGCCGACATCACGCGAGTAGAAATAGGCGGCGAGGCCGAACGGGGTGTCGTTGGCTCGCTCGATGACCTCCGCTTCGGTCGTGAAACGAAAGAGGGGCGCAACCGGGCCGAATATCTCTTCCTGAAAGACGCGCATCGAATCGGTGGTATTACCGAGCACCGTCGGTTGCACGAAGCGCTTGCCGACGTCACTGCGCTGACCGCCGCTGAGCACGGTGGCGCCGTGGCTGGTCGCTTCGTCGATGAAGGCCATGACATCGTCCGCCGCCTCGTCGGTAATCAGCGGTCCGATATCCGTGCCCTCCTCAAGACCGTTGCCAAGAGAGAGCGCTTCGACTCGAGCAACCAGACGCCTGGCGAACTCGTCGTAGACACCCGCCTGGACGAACAGGCGATTGGCACAGACACAGGTTTGGCCGGCGTTCCGGTACTTGCAGATCATCGCACCGTCGACGGCAGCGTCAAGATCGGCGTCATCGAAGACGATGAAGGGGGCATTGCCACCCAGCTCCATCGAGGTGCGCTTGACTGTGGTCGAGCATTCCGCCATCAGCTGCTTGCCGACCTCGGTGGAACCGGTGAAAGTCAGTTTCCTTATCGTCGGATTAGAGGTCATTTCGGCGCCGATTTCCGCCGTCTTGCCGGTGACGATATTGACGACGCCGCTCGGGATGCCGGCTTCCTCGGCGAGTGCGATCATGGCGAAGGCCGACAACGGCGTCGCGTTGGCAGGCTTGCAGACCACGGTGCAGCCTGCAGCGAGGGCGGGTGCGATCTTGCGTGCGAGCATTGCGTTCGGGAAGTTCCAGGGCGTGATGCAGGCAACGACACCCACGGCCTGGCGAAGGGTAACGATGCGCTTGCCCTTGTCCGGTGCGGGTATGACATCGCCGTACAGGCGTTTGGCTTCCTCGGCAAACCACTCCATGTAGCTTGCACCGTAGGCGATTTCGCCACGTGATTCGGCCAGCGGCTTGCCTTGTTCGGCCGTCATGATGCGCGCAAGATCTTCCTGGTGGCTGAGCATGAGTTGACGCCAGCGCATGAGCAGTCGCGCGCGTTCAGCTGCAGGGGTATCACGCCAGGCGGGCCAGGCCGCCGCGGCGGCATCGATGGCACGCCGAGTTTCACGGGTGCCGGCATTGGCGATTTCGGCCAGGGTCTCACCGGTTGCCGGGTTGTCTACCGCGCGGGTCGTGGCATCGTCCGCATCGCACCAGTGGCCGTCGATGAAATTCCGCGAGCGGAGCAGATCCGGGCGTTCGAGTGTGAGTGTCATGAGGCGGAATCCAGCGGCAAGGGGAGGGGTGCGAGGTCCGGGCGAACCTTCAAGCTGATAAGGTCAGCACAGGCTAATCAGCGATCGGTGCAGAACGTGCGGATCGCCACGCATCGTAACGTCAGTCGCATGGATCACACACCGACACTTGAAAGAATGCGTCACGTCGCTACGCGACTGGCGCCACATGTCCTGCGCACACCGACGGTCGCCTGGCCATCGCGAATCCCCGCGAACATCGCCGGGTTGCACGTGAAACTCGAGTGCCTGCAGCACACCGGCAGTTTCAAGCTGCGCGGTGCGCTGAATTGCATGCTTGAGCAGAAACAGCTTGATTCGACGTCACTCGAGCGTGGTGTGGTGGCCTTCTCTGCCGGAAATCACGCCATCGCGACCGCCTGGTCCGGACGGGCCCTGAATGCCCCGGTCAAGGTGGTCATGCCGGCAGCGGCCGATCCGACAAGGATTCAGCGTTGTCGCGAGCTCGGTGCCGAGGTCGTGTTCGGACAGAGCATCGAGGAATTGATGGCGCGCGTCGACGAGATTCGCGCTCTGGAAGGTCGCGTGCTGGTGCATCCCTTCGAGGGCGTACCGACGATCGAGGGGACGGCTTGCGTCGGGCTCGAGATCTGCGATGACGTGCCGGCGCTCGACACGCTCATCGTGCCGATCGGCGGGGGTGGTCTGATTGCCGGAATCGCGTCTGCCGTGACGCACCTGCAACCGGGGTGTCAGGTTATCGGCGTGGAACCCGAGGGTGCACAAGGCATGACAGCGAGCCTGGCGAACGGTGCGCCGCTGGCGCGCGTGTCCGTCGACACCATTGCCGATAGTCTTGGCGCGCCTTTGCATCTGCCGGTCAGCTACTCGCTCGTTGAACGGCATGTGTCTCGTGTGGTCCGCGTGAGTGACGAATCGCTCCGTGTGGCCATGCGTCAGCTGGCTGACGACATGAAGCTGATGGTGGAGCCTGCCTGCGCGGCGGCCCTCGCTGCTCTGCAGGGGCCGCTTGGGACAGAACTTTCGGGTAGGCGAGTCGCCATTCTTGCCTGCGGCAGCAACATCGGGCTCGAGCGGTGGTGGCGGCTTGCCTGCCCAGCGTGACGAGCTTTCCGTCTGCGCCGCTTTGAAATCTTGCGTTCCTGGGGGTGATTGTTACAAGTGTGACGCTGTCGATTCATCAATTTCGCATGGTTGCCATGCTATGCGGGGCGGGCGTATATTCCTTCCTGTGAAAGCCTTCATGACAAAGCGCAGATGAATCCCCTCCACGTTCTTGGAGTCGTCGCTGGCTGCCTGCTGATATTTTCGGCTGTAGTGACGTTCCTTACCTTGCAGGGCGTGCCACTGTTGTTCGCCTTTCTCGGCGTCTACCTCGCGGTGATCGGGACCATGCTCGGGATGCAGCGGCGTGCCCGTGAGATCTGTGAAAGTCTCGAGCGGCAACGGCGGGAAACCTCGGCCCGCTCCGGCGTGTCATTCCTGCAGACGCAGTTGCCGATGACCTCGACCCTGTCGATACCCTTGCCCGGCAACCTGCCCGTCCATCTGCAGATGGTTCAAGCGGCAAATTCAGTCGAAGGGGCCGCATCGGACGAGTCGCTCGATGTGCACCCGGCTGAAGAAGAGCCGGTCAGCTCTCACCCTGTCGTAGCGAAGTTTCACCGCGCCTGACCTCCTCGAGGTGCAGCAGGCGACCTTCGAGGTTCAGATGCTCGGGACTATGCTGCGGGCGCGGGCAACGCGGCGCGCGAGGCGTGGAGTCAATTGACCTTCAGCTCGGCGAGCCATCTTGCCAAGCGTACTTCGACGTGCAAAGAGCTGACGTTCCTGCAGTAGCCATTGTCTCGCGAGCGAAGCGACATCGTCGCGGGTCCGGCGCTTCTCTCGTTTCAGTTGAGCGAGCAGTGCAGAAATCTCCTCGTCACGCCGTGCATTGACCATTTCGAGATTCTTGAGCCGGTCCTCCAGATCCTCGCGACACGGCCGTTTGTCAAAGTCGTCACTGACAGGGCCGTCATCACCAGGGCCGTCATTTATCAGGCCGTCGTTTATCAGACTGGCATTGACCAGGCTGGTGTTGGCTGGGTCGACTCTGGTTGGCCCAATCGGGGCCAAGGCAGGTGACAATGCCATGTCGAGGGGCTCGATCGCGAGGCTTGAGGCGCTTTCGCCTGCTGTTGTTGCGAAGGTGTCAGCGTCAAGTGGCTCGATCGAGAGCGATTCAGCATCGTGATCTGTCTCTGCCGGGTCGAAAGCTTCGCTGGTCTCTGTCGAAGCACTCGGCTGCCCGGCTCGAGGCGCATCCGGCGCATCGAAGAAACCGAGCTCCTCGAGATGTTTATCGGTCAGGTTCATGCCTGGAGCATGCTCCTCCGGAAGTGGTATGTCGCTCTCTGCAGTCAGTGCAAGGGCGCGTGCACGGGCGAGCCGCATTTCCTCGATCAGGGTAGCGTTGATCGTATTCCGATAGGCCATTGCCGCAATGAGACCCGGTACGAGCAGTGCTCCCAGAATCCAGGCAGCAGAGCTCGCCGCGGCCAGCGATCCGGAAAGGTCAGTGTGATCTATCACGAAGAGGAAACCCGCCGACACGCTGGCAACAGCGCATCCTGTCCAGATTCCCAAGGCCCAGGCTGGTCTCTGGTGCAGCACCGATGGACGGGAAAACGGATTGAAGCGCCCGCTGATGGCCGCAAACAGCAGATAGCCCGTCAGGGCCGAAAGAACATATCCGGTCAGCTCGAACGACATGGCAGAGTCCTTGGGCCGGTGCGATAATGTGAACCCGTACCGCAAGATTGATGCCGACTTGCATCTCGTACTGTTTGCCTGGCTGTCTCGAAAGCGCTTTAGTCGATGGGTTGTGTCTGGACTTGTCAGCGGATTCTTGTCACGCTTCGCCAACGGGCGCTGTGGAATCGCTCGATCACTCTGAATTACGGCAAACTGCGGGAGTCGATCTTGGGCAGCGCGGTACAAGAAGCGTGGAAAAACAGAGGAGTCGCGTTGTTGGCCATTGGTGCGATTCTCGGCGCGCTGTTCGGTGTGCTGGCCGAAAGCGCGCAAGCGGCTGGTGTGCTCCCTGAAGCGACGTTCGACAACTGGCGTGGCGAACTCGAACAACACATCCTTGCTGACGGCTCTACGCTGAACGAGTACGTGTCCAGCTCACAAGCACTGGAAGGCGGTGTGCTTGTGCGCGTCGGCTTCGTCCCTCGGTTCAAGTGCCGGCCTGTCTTCGGGTTCCGGTTCACCGGTGCGCAGGCAGCGGCGATCGCCGAAATCCACAAGGACGGCAGCAGCGTCACACTTGCCATCGATCAGGAATCGATGGAGGTTCCCCTGATGGTGGATGTTGCTGCTGCGAGTACCACCCTGTGGTTGCATCTTGCGGGCGATATCCAGAGCGAGGTACTCGGCAAGTTCGACGTCGGGTCGAACGCACGGCTCGACCTGTCAGATGGCGCCGAGTTCAGTTTTTCATTGATCGGGTCGAGACGTAGCGGGCAGGTGACGCGCGAACTTTGTCTGCGACACGAGCCCGAGCCCTAGGGCGAGTGAGGCCGTTCCCCGGATTCGACCTCGAATTCGACGATGCGTTTTCGCCAACGATGTGAGTCACAGGCGTCTGCCCCGTCCAAGGTGTCGATGCTTGCGGCAATTGCCTGATACTGCAAGTGCAGTCGACTCAGGTGCTTTCGTCGTTCGACTCCACTGAGTAGCGTCTGTACTTCTTCGACTTCCGCAGGCGTCATGTCGGCCGGCTGTACTGCCGAGTCGGCCAGCGCTCGTTCAAGATGGCTTATATCGCTGCCGTCGATACCGAAGCGGGCGAAGAGGTTTCTCATGCTGTTACTCCCAACAGTCGATCGCGCGCTTCCTCGAACTTGCTGTACTGTCGCTCGGCGAGCGAGCGTTCCCGGTCGCCGAGTGCATCGAATCGATGCGGATGGCATCGGCGTGCAGCCCAGCGAAAACCCTCGACGATCTGCGCTTCGTCAAGGGTACCGTCCATGGGTAGTCCGAGTTGTGAACGATACTGATCCAGCGGATCGAGCTGCATGACGGTTCGAGCGTCCCAACGGAGCAGTTCGTCCTCACTGACACGGTTCCACCAGGCCATCAGATCGACCCGGGGCAAGGTTGACATCGGTCTGCCGAAAGCCACTTCGTGTCGCTCCTCCAGTGTGGCGTCGCCGAGACCGAAGGCATCGGAGAGGTAACGCAGGAGGGTATTCTGCAGAGGCGACATGGCGCGATCGCTGACCAGCAGCACCATGAGCAGATCGAGAATTTGTATGCGCTGCAATTCGTTTGCATTGCGCTGCAGCCAGCGAACCGTGTCGGCGAAGGCGTTGATGTCTTGCTCGAGAACACGGCGCTTGATCAGGTCGTGCGGATCGCCATCATTGCCGCCATCGGCGAGCAAGCGAGAACGCGTTTCGGGATCGTAGCGCTCGTCCCCATAGGCCATCCAGTAGATAAGGAACTCGATGGCAAGTTCGAGACGGCGTCGCTCGTCGTTCGACTCGATCCAGCGTCCGAATGCGGACAACGGCACGGTCACCGGACTCGGCTTGGCGGACGTGTCAGCCGAGTCGGCAGTGCTCGTCGTCGGTGTCTCGCGGTCGGCAGCCCTCGGGTCTTTTGATGGCATGCCCTTGCGAACATCCAGGCTGGTGTCGAGCGACCCGGCAAATCCCTCACCGACAACATCATCAAGCGGATCGCCCTCGTCGACTGGCACTCCTTGCTCGTCGTTCACAGAGGCAGAACCCGCGATGTCATTCGGCAGGGTGGCGTCGAGCGTCACGTCCAGGTCCCGCTCGCTCTTTGCACGTTGCATCGGCTCGGGCGATGGAACATCGACACCACCGCGGGCCGTGTGGTGTTCCCGGTCGTCGAACAGATCGGGTAGCGCGGCTGCATCCCCGGTGAGTGCGGCTTGCCGGTCATCGTATTCATCCGGGTAGGACGAATCTCCGGTGTGCCTGCCGGTTTTCTCTCGCAGCCGGTTCGAGAGCTGATGATTGCGTACCGACAGACTGTCTTCGTAGCGTCGCGCTTCGGCCGCACGCGCACGTGAGCCGCGGGTCAGCCCCCAGGCGGCAATGAGCAACAGGGGCAGGGCGACCGCCGTTCCCAGCACGACGCGCTCGATACCCTTGAGACCCGCAATCGTCAGATTGAGTCTTGCCAGAGCGTCGCTGGCTCGTTGGCGAATATCCGGTGGCGGCAGGCCGGCATCGTCCGGCGAGTCGCTCGCGACGCTTGTCTCATTGCCTGTTGCTATACTTTCATCGGAGTCAGGGTCGTCATTCGGCGCAGGCTCCTCATTCGTGAGTGGAGCACCGCTCGGCGCGGCATCGCTGTCTGGCGCTGCAATCGATTCTTCAAGGGCGGGTGACACGTCGGTTTCAGGCAGCGTGTCGGTCGTCTCGGCTTGTGCCAGCTCGATCACCGACTCGGAGGGCGGAGCCAATTCCGCAGCGGCGATCACGGGTGGATCGACCACCGAGTTGTCTGCTGAAGAGAATTCGGCAGTCGAGACTTCCGCGGTCGAACTGACCGCTGGCGAACCGTCCACATTCGCCATCGCGCCCGGCAACGCCACGTCGCTGGCGCCATCGAGCATACAGCGTCGATAGGCTGCGACAGAGTTGCTCGCCGTCGTACAGCGGTCCGCCAGATCACGACGTTCGCTTGGTGTCAACGCACCGGGATCGGGTGTTGTCGGCTCCGGAGCATCGACCAATCGAGATATCTGTTCGTCCATGCAGGCTTGCATGCGCCCGTCACCACCGTCCGGGCCGGTGGATTCACGTTCGGCGCAGACTTCCTGCAGTGCGTAGCGATCGTCGAATGAAAGTGTGTCGAAGATCACACTCGCGCGAGTAGATCTCGCATCGAGTGCGGTGCTCACGCAGTCACGGTAAGCTGCCGCACCTTCCTCATATTCTTTCGGCAGGCAGTGTCTGCCGACATATTCACGTTCCGCGCGACTCAGGCTTTCCAGTCGCTCATCAACCGATTGCGCCTGAGCAAGCGATCCGGTGAGTGGCAGGAGCCCTGCCAGCAACAGGCAAAGCGACATCGGGGACCGGGATGGCATAGGGCAGGTGGTATCACGACAAAGCGATCGGTGGTTGACCGTTAGCAAGAGTCTACCGTCACGCGGCCTGCGCTCGCCACCCGGATCGGGTCACGGCGTGACCGGGCGAAGTGCCGCAGTTCGGCATGCGTAGACTAGCCGGTCCTCGGCTTCTGGCATGTAAAAAAACGTGGACCTGCGTAAAGATGCAGTGTCGTTATCGGATCGCCCTTGTCATGACCTTTGGTATCGGTATCGGGCAGACAACGGCCCTCGAGGCATGTGCATGAAAAGTGAAAGCATGGCAGGTGGAAATATCTATCGTCTGTGGGGCGTGTTGTTGCTAGCGATCCTGGCGAGCAGCTGCGCCTCACTGATAACGCCGAACTACACGGCAACTCGAGCCGAGTTGCGTTCCGGCAACTACACGCTTGACCCTGATCATGCCTATCTGCTTTTCCGGGTTCAGCACCTCGGCTTGTCTACTGTCGTCGGTCGCTTTGACGCCGTCGATGCCAGTCTCGACTTCGATCCGGCCCGTTTCGGCGCGCTGCAGCTCGACGGGGTTGTCGACATGGCAAGTGTGAACCTGAACAACCCGAACCTTGAAGCTCGCCTGAAGGCCGGTGACTGGTTCGATGTCGCGAATCATCCCGAAGCGCGATTCACCACCACGAACGTCGAGGTCGTTGACGACGAACGGTTGACGGTGACGGGCGATTTCACGCTCCTCGGTCTGAGCTTGCCACTGGAACTGGATGTGAGCTTCGTCGGTGGTGCCGACAACTTGCTGACCGGGCGCTATACCGTTGGCTTCTCGGCAACCGGCGAACTGAGCCGGTCGGCCTATGGAATCGACGGGCTGGGCGCGCTGGTCGGCGATACGATCGGTATCGAAATACATGCGGAGTTTCAGCGCGAGACGGATACCTGATAGCGGGCAATGACGCTCGCCGCGGCGTCGACGGCGCCGCGACCATGCGGGATGCCGAGCGAGACCAGTGCCGCTTCTATCGAGGCGAGCGTGCCGAGCAGCATGGGTGGGTTGAGGTGTCCCATGTGACCGACACGGAAGATCGCGTTCTTTGTCGTATCGTCGACCGCAAAGCCGATGCCCAGCGTGACACCTGCCTCCTGCTCGCACCATTCACGGATCCTCGGGGCGTCGCCCGGCGCCGTCATGACCGTCGTCACGGCATGCGATCTTACGGTCTTGTCAGTGACATGGCTTGCGATGTGGCTTGCGTCGGCCGCACCCCAGCACTCGATGGCAGCCCAGACCGCTTCCGCCAGTGTGCGGTGGCGACGCCAGACCGTAGCGATGCCTTCCTCGAGCAGCATGTCGAGCGCTTCGCGAAGCCCGAACAAGTGATGCGTGGGTGGTGTGCCGCAGAAACGCTCGGGGAACATCGTGTACTCGCGCCGTGGCGACCAGTCCCAATAGGGCGTCACGAGATTCGCCGAACCGCGTGCCTCGATGGCCCGATCGCCCGGGAAGACGAAAGCAAGCCCCGGTGGTGTCATCAAGCCTTTCTGACAACCCGTGACCATGATGTCGACACCGGCGCCGTCCATGTCGAACGGCTCGCAGGCAAACGAGCAGATGGCGTCGACCATCAACAGGGCGGGGTGAGCGGCTGCATCGATGGCGGCGCGAATGGCAGGGATATCGTTGCGAACGCCGCTCGCCGTATCGGACAAGACCGTGGTGATCACCTTGATGGATCGCGTTCGGTCGGCGCGTAAGGTCGCCTCGAGTTGCCCCGCGTCGACCCCCGATCGCGTGCCGAAGTCCAGGTAGTCACATTGTGCGCCGAGCTGTTCGGCCATCTTTGCCCAGCCGAAGCCAAAGCGCCCTGTCACCAGCCCGAGCAGCCGATCGCCGCGACTCAGTACGTTCACGAGGCTCGCTTCCCAGGCGGCGTGGCCGTTGCCGATGTAGATGACCGGTTCGTGCCGGCTGCCGGCAAGCATCGCCAGATCGCGGTAGATCGACTCGGTCATCTCGATGAGAGCGCCACCGTAGATGTTCGGCGCGGGCTGGTGCATCGCCCCGAGTACTCGCGACGGGATGACCGACGGGCCAGGTATGGCGAGGTGATCGCGTCCGTGAGCGAGCGTCATGTCGATGTTCAGTGGTACGTTCGGGTGGTGCACAGTAGCAAGTGGTGAGGGCTTTGAGGGTGGCTGGTGGACGTGAGGGAGGGTGTAGTGCGTCTGCGCGCAACGGCGTGGGATTCCGTGAGAATGAGTGGGAACCGGTGGCATGACAATTCGTCGAATCACGTCTGGTAGCGAATTCGAGGCGAGGATCGGCTACTCGCGCGCGGTGGTCGTGGACGGTTGGGTATTCGTCTCTGGCACGACGGGATTCGACTATACGGGCATGACCATCGAGGACGGTATCGTTGCGCAGACGCGGCAGTGCCTGTCGAACATCGATGCAGCCTTGGCCGAAGCGGGTGCCGGTTTTTCCGAGGTGGTCCGAGTCCGTTATGTCGTGCCCGATGCGACCGAATTCGAATCCGTCTGGCCGCTTTTGCAGGCTGCGTTCGGTGCGGCGGCGCCTGCGGCCATGATGATCTCTGCGGACCTTGCGGATGAGCGCATGAAGATCGAGATCGAGGTCACGGCACGACTGCCTGCCGGTTGAGCGGGCCTCGACTACGACAAGGCGCGTATGCTGGCCCGCCCCGTCGGACGGTCCAATGCCAGTCTCGCCCTTAGCCTGGCAGCGCCATACCCTCAGCGCCGAGATGCGTCGAGCGCTGCTGGCCGCTTTGCCACTGATGGGCGCTCAGGTCCTCAGCATCGGCAACGGCATGGTCGATGCGCTCGTCGCGGGTCGTCTCGGGGCGGCTGAACTCGCCGCCGTGGGTATCGGCGCCGGTGTCCTCTTCATGATCACGCTGTCGAGCATCGGCATGCTGGCGGGTCTTTCGCCGACGATGGCGCGACTGCGTGGACAAGGCCGTCGTGCGGATGTCGGCGTGGTCTTCAGACAGGGTCTGTGGCTTGCGTCGGGGCTCATCGTGATTGACCTGGCGATTCTCGCGGCATGCGCTCTGACGATCGATCGATGGGGTCTGGACGCCGGCATCGTGCAGCCCATGCAGGCCTATCTCGGCACCGCCATGTGGAGCCTGCCCGGTACCGTATTGCTGGTAACCGCGAGAAACCTCTGCGAAGCGACCGCGCGCGCAAAGCCGATTCTGTACGTGCAGCTTGCGGGCCTGATCATCAATCTGCTTGCCGACCTGGGACTCGGGCTCGGCTATTTCGGCTTGCCTCGGCTCGGTGTTGCCGGCATCGGTTGGTCGACGACGATCGTGCAAAGCGTGACCTGTCTGATCCTTTTCATGTTGCTGCGTGGGCGGACTTATCAACGCTTCGAGCCATACGCACCGATGGAACGGCCAGACCCGGTGCGCCTGCTGGCATTGCTGAGCTTGTCGGCGCCGATCTGCCTGATGCTTCTTTGCGAGAGTGGGCTGTTTGTCGCCACTGGCATCCAGATGGGCATGATCGGCACCGTTGCTGCCGGCGCGCACAATATCGCGATAACGACCGCGGCGGCCACCTACATGCTCCCGCTCGGTCTGTCGTTCGCATTGACGGCGCGCATGGGCGTCGCGTTTGGTCGCGGTTCGATCGGCGGTCTCCGCTTGCGGGTGGTCAGTGGTGTCTTGCTGACCTTGCTGCTCGCGTGCGTGACGTCCTTGTTGTTGGTAGTGTTCCGGCACCCGATCGCGGCCTTGTACACAAGCGATCCCGAGGTGCGATCACTGGCAGCCTCGATGCTGATTCTCGGTGCCGTCTTTCAATTGTCCGATGGCTTGCAAGCGACGATGATCGGCCTGCTGCGAGGGGTACAGGACACGCGCGTGCCGATGTTCATCAACGCGTTCGCGTACTGGGGGATCGGTTTCGGTACGGGTTATCTCGCGGCGCATCGGTTCGGCTTCGGCGCCTATGGACTCTGGTTCGGTCTGATTGCCGGACTGAGCGTCGCTGCCTTGTTGCAGGGCTTCCGCCTGATGAACAGACTTCGCTTCCTGGAAATGAACACGGGGCGCTGATAAGGCGCCCCGTGAGGTAACGGACCGGCCTCGACCCGGTCGGGACGATGCCGCTCGAAAGCGCCCTACTGGCGGCTGGCAACGAACTCCGGATAGGCCTCGAGACCACACTCGGCGATGTCGACTCCTTCGTACTCTTCTTCGGCACTGACGCGGATGCCGACGATCATCTTCAGGATGCCCCAGAGTATGAAACTCGTGATGAAGGTCCACAGGAAGATCGCGACCAGCCCGGTGGCCTGAGCGATGAAGGTTGCGTCCCCGTTGGTCAGCGGCACGACCATCAGGCCGAACATGCCGACGACACCGTGAACCGAAATGGCGCCGACCGGATCGTCGATCCTTAGCTTGTCGAGGGTGATGATCGAGAACACGACGATGATGCCGCCTACCGCACCGATCAGCGTTGCCGATAGCGGCGTCGGTGCCAGCGGCTCGGCCGTGATCGCGACGAGACCCGCCAGTGCACCGTTCAGCGCCATCGTCAGATCAGCCTTGCCCCAGAGCACACGAACCGTCAGCAAGGCCGCCACGACTCCACCCGCTGCAGCCATGTTGGTATTGACGAAGACGGCTGCAACGGCATTCGCTTCGCCGAAGTCGGAGATCTTGAGTTCGGAACCGCCGTTGAAGCCGAACCATCCCATCCAGAGGATGAAGGTGCCGAGCGTGGCGAGTGGCAGATTGGCTCCCGGCATCGGCATGACCTCACCGTTGGGACCATACTTGCCTTTTCGTGAACCCAGCAGGATGACGCCCGCGAGTGCCGCACTGGCGCCACACATGTGCACGATGCCGGAACCGGCGAAATCGTTGAACCCCGCCGCGTCGAGCCAGCCGCCGCCCCACTTCCAGAAACCCTGTACCGGATAGATGAATGCCGTGAAGACCACGGCGAAGGCAAGAAATGCCCAGAGCTTCATGCGCTCGGCCACGGCGCCCGACACGATCGACATGGCGGTCGCGACAAACACCACCTGGAAAAAGAAGTCGGCGAGGCCCGAGTAATAGGACGCGCCGTCTTCACCGGCAACCAGTCCCTGGAAGGCAGCCTCATCGACCGTTTCGCTGATGAACATGGAGAAGCCTGGAATATAGGGACTGATGGAGCTGTCGCCTGGATACATGATGTTGTATCCCATGACCATGAACATGATGCAGGCGATGGCGAAAAGCGCGATGTTCTTGGTGAGAATCTCGGCGGTATTCTTCGAGCGGACAAGGCCGGCTTCCAGCATCGCGAAGCCGGCTGCCATCCACATGACGAGCACGCCCGAAATGAGGAAATAGAAGGTGTCGAGCGCGTAGCTCAGATTGGCGAATTCCATGTGAGTCAGTTTCCTTTAGAGCGCGCTGGGGCCGGTTTCATTGGTGCGGATACGCACCGCTCGTGTGAGTTCGGTGACGAAGATCTTGCCGTCGCCGATCTTCCCCGAGCCCGCGGCCTGAGCGACGGCGTCGATCACCGCCTCGAGCTGATCGTCGTCTATGCCGATCTCGAGCTTTGTCTTCGGTATGAAATCGACGACATACTCAGCCCCGCGGTAGAGCTCTGTATGACCCTTCTGTCTGCCGAAACCCTTGACCTCGGTGACGGTCATTCCCTGGACGCCCAGCGCCGACAAGGCTTCACGCACCTCGTCGAGCTTGAACGGTTTGATGATTGCTGTGACCAGCTTCATGGATCGTGTCCTGTGTGCAGTAGTTGAACCTGAGCTGCTTTGGCATCATGCGTGCCATTGAAAAAAATACCTTTAGAACAACAAGATATCGTTCTGCTGGGGGGTTGATGATCGATGTTTTGCTCGCTGCTGGTGCGCCGTGATCTTGTCTTGCTCTCTTTCGGTGCGGCGATTTCCACGTTCGGAATGAACCGCGTCGATCCGTGACGACAATGCTCTCGTCGTTGCTTGTCGGTGCGCCCTTTGCCGCGTCCCGGCAGGACGGATATGCTCCATCATCAGCAACCCTTGTGGAAATCACTCAGATGATCGACGCCCGATTGATAGATGACCTGTCGCAAACCCTGGGCAGGCTCCTGCCGCCCGGGGTTGCTGAACTGAAAGACGACTTCGAGCGCAACGCCCGGTCCGCGGTGCAGGGCGCGCTCGGCAATCTCGATCTGGTGACACGCGAGGAGTTCGACGTCCAGGCTCAGGTCCTGCAGCGCACACGCCAGCGCCTGCAGGCGCTGGAGGAACGCGTGGCGGCTCTCGACGGGGCCATCACAGAGGCCGTGGGCAACGCGCCAGACACAGCAGAATAGGACCGGGTCAGGCCGGACCGGGCCGGCTCCTGGTCTTCGCAGGAGCCAATCGGATTGACTAGATGAGGTGATGTGCAATACATCCACCTCCACCGGTTCACTGCCGAGTTGGTCTGAAAGTAGTTTGAGCGACTGGCTCCGGACTACGACGCACAACTTAACGCAGACACGGTCCCGTTCAGCGGCCGGTGCCAGGCAGGTGATCCTCCCACCAGCGCTCGGTATCGTGACTGGCGTCGAGGGAGTAGACCTCCCCGATGAGGGGCGTCACGAGTTCGATCTGATGCCTGTCGGCCAAGCTGGCAATTGCCACGATCGGGTCGAACCAGGTGTGAAAAGCGAGCTCGAACATGCCCCTGTGAATCGGTAACAGGCGTTCGGCATTCAGATCCTCGAAGGCCTGTGCGGTTTCTTCTGGCAGGAGATGAAAGGCGCGCCATTTCTCGTCGTACAGGCCGTTCTCGAGAAAGGCCATGTCGAACGGGCCAAGCCGGGCGCCGATCTCGGCGAAATGCGTGTCGTAGCCTGAGTCGCCGCTGAAGAACAGGCGGGTGTCGCCCTTCTCGATGACCCAGGAAGCCCAGAGTGTGGCGTTTGTATCGAGACCGTTTCGTCCTGAAAAGTGCTGTGCGGGAGTCGCGGTGAAGTCGACTTTGCCGACGGTGGTTGTCTCCCACCAGTCGCGCTCGATGATGAGGCGTGCATCGATGCCCCATCGTTGCAAGTGACTGCCAACGCCGAGCGGTGCGCAACGACCCGGGTAGACGTCTTCGTGAAGAATGCGACCGTCGCTCTGTCGAGATGGTCGTAATGATCGTGGGAAATCAGGATCACATCCACCGGCGGCAGCGTTTCGAGCGACAGGACCGGCGGCTGAAATCGCGGTGCGATGAAGTTGACCGGGGCTGCGGACGCGCTGAAGACCGGATCGACCAGCACGACGGTCCCGGCAATGTTCAGAAGAAAGGTCGAATGACCGAACCAGATTGCCTAGGCGTTCTAGCGGGGCGATCCGAAGACCACAGTCCAGTAGCGCTGATATTGCGCATTTGAATCGACCACGCATGCTGCACCGACCTCGACGTAGCCTGGATTCATGATGTTGCGACAATGGCCCGGGCTGTCCATCCACCCGGATTGAACCCCGCCGACCGAACCCTGGCCGGCAGCGATGTTCTCGCCGATACTTCGATAGGCATAGCCCTCGGCAACCGCTCGGTCCCACGGCTGCAGGCCATCGGAACCCGTGTGACTGAAGAAGTTGTTCGAACTCATGTCACGTGAGTGATTGCGGGCCGCCGCCGCCAGATCGTTGTTCCAGCTAAGTGGCGAAGTGGCTGAAAATGCTTGCGTGCCGCATTGTTGTGCCGATGCACGGGAGCGGTTCGTGGCGGCAAGCAATGCAGCCTTGATCTCCTCAGATGACGCATTGCAGCCAACGGCGTCCATGTTGATCGGTGGTGGAGCAGGCGCAGGTTCCGGTGCGGGCTCCGGCTCCGGCTCCGGCTCTGGCTCGGGCTCGGGCTCGGGAGCAGGTTCAGGTTCCGGTTCCGGTGCAGGTTCTGGCTCGGGAGCTGGTTCGGGTTCAGGCTCTGGCTCGGGAGCAGGTTCGGGTTCCGGTGCAGGTTCTGGCTCGGGAGCAGGTTCGGGTTCCGGTGCAGGCTCTGGCTCGGGAGCAGGTTCAGGTTCAGGCTCAGGCTCTGGCTCTGGCTCTGGCTCTGGCTCGGGAGCAGGTTCGGGTTCCGGTGCAGGTTCTGGCTCGGGAGCGGGTTCAGGTTCCGGTGCAGGTTCTGGCTCGGGAGCAGGTTCCGGCTTGATCGGTCCGGAATCACGAGACTGCAGTCGTGCTGACCGGGTGCGGTGATTGCAACTTCGGACCGCTCTGAATCTGTCGCCCCAGCACGACTGCCAGAGACCTTCGGCTATGGGCTTGAACGACATCAAATCATAGTGGTGTTGCCGAAAGTCCCACAGCAACAGGAGTCCTGAAAATCGGAAGTAGATACCCTGGGTGATCCTGTCATCCAGTTCCAGTCTGAAGTTTCGTCCCTTGAATTCGACCGTGTCTCCGTCGTAGCGCTCACCGTCAAAGACGATGTTGTATTTTCGGGAGACGTTATCCGTCGGATCGTAGAGCGGCTCGGCAGTGGCCACGAGCGGTGCGATCACGAGTAAGAGCAATAGTAAGACGCGGTTCTGCCAAGCGACTATTTTCATGTTTTTCCCTTTCATGAATGGCGTGTCGAGCGAAACTTCTTGGTCAATGCTGCTCTGACGCAGCAAGTGGCCACTGGCGGATAGTACTGACTCAGTGAGGGTAAGCCTGATTACACTTGGGTTTTGGTCGCGTGTGTTGTGCAGATCGTAATGCGCGTACCGACGCAGATCACGTCATTGACGATACCTCCGCCGGGAATGCTTGCTTGACAGCAGCGTGTGTCGCTCGTGATGTCACACGTTGGTGTCGTGAGCCTGATGGTTTAACGGGGAACTTTTGGTCAGGTGCGTGCCGGTTGAATGCCGGTCGGATTGAGCACTTGTCGGGAGCCGAATGAAGGAGTTGAATCAGGTCTCGTCGAAGAAGATCAGCAGTTCGGACAGCAAGAGATCAGGTACTTCCTCCGCCAGGAAATGCCCGGCCTGCAGTGCCCGTCCGCGCACGTTCTCGGCACGCTCACGCCATAGCGACAGTGGGTCGAAGCAGGTCCCGATGACGCCGTCAGCTCCCCACAGCACCAGGAGCGGGCAATGGAGCCGGATTGCTTCGTCTGCGTTGTCGTGCTCGATGTCGATACTCGCTGCCGCGCGGTAGTCCTCGCAGGTCGCTCGCACGGTATCCGGATTGCGGTAGGCGGTGAGGTACTGTGCCAGAGCGGCCTTGTCGAACGGGGCCATGCCTGCTTTACCATTGCCGAGCATATGCGTGACGTAATAGTCCGGATTGGCATTGATCAGGGTTTCCGGTATGGGGGTGGGTTGAATCAGGAAATACCAGTGCCAGTAGGCTCTGGCGAACGCGTCAGTCGTGCCAGCGTACATTTCTCGGGTGGGCGCGATATCCAGCACCACCAGCTGCGACACCCGGTCGGGATGGTCCACGGCCAGCCGGTGCGCCACACGAGCGCCTCGATCGTGCCCAACGAGGCGAAAGCGCTCATGACCAAGCTGCCTCATGAGATCAACCATGTCTTGTGCCATGGCACGTTTGCTGTAGCTGGCATGATCGACCAGGCTTGCAGGCTTCGATGACTTGCCGTAGCCGCGCAGATCGGCAGCGATGACGGTGAACCGCTCGGTGAGTGGTGGCGCTACCTTGTGCCAGATGTGATGCGTCTGCGGGTAGCCGTGCAGCAGAAGCAAAGGCGGGCCGCTACCGCCGGATACACCGTGTATGACGCACTGCCCGGTGTCGATGTCGAATGTGTCGAAAGAGTCGAACATGCGCGGTGCGCTGTCGTGGGTCACGGGAACGGGACTCTCTGGAGGTTGTCGTGCATGCAGCTCGTTCGCGTCGCGATGTTCCTGGTCGGCGATGGGCAAGTCACCCGTCAATCAGAGACGGCGTCTGTCCACTCGACGACAAGGGCTTCGTAGTCGATGTCAAAGGTGTCAGTGGCAAATTTTCCTGTTAGCGAGATCCAGACTTGGCCGTTTCTCAGGTACGACGACGCATCGAACGCCACGTCATCGATCGGGAACTCGAAGGATACTTCACTCCACTCCGACCACCACTGCGAATCGCGGTTGTCGCCAAGGCGTATGCGCTTTTTCTCATCGGTCCGCTCAACTTCCCAAACCCAGGGCGCGGCTTCATAGTTGGGACCGCGGTAGTTCACGTCGAGGCGGAAACGGGTAATCGACTCGACTGGAATGTGGTCCGGCAGATGATAGGCCCGGTAACCGACGTAGGAGCCTGTATCGTCGGGAAGGAACTTGACGAACCGTGTCCAGTCATCGCTGTCGCTTCTCTGGTCCATCTCGTGAAGGCTGGTATGAGTCTGATCGTTACCGAGGCTTCCCACTGCAGACTGGAGCTCGTCAACCAGCAACACATGAGACTGTTTGACTGGCAGGGAGGAATCAGACACGGATCCAGCCTCGTCTCTGCCATCGCGTACGGCCCACCCTGTCGCGGCCGCCAGAATCAGGGCCGCCATGGCCACGAGAGCGTGGCCGATGGTCAAACTTCTTCGATTCGTCCAGAGCCCGTGCTCGTCGTGCATCTCGCCCGATCGGCTTCCGGCTTCTTTGGCCGAGTCCGGATCTGCGAAAGATCGGGCACCACTGTCATCGAACGGACCGAGTACGACAGTCGATTCGGCGTCTGTCAGATTTCCGTGGCCGGCGAGCTCAAGGAAGCTGTTTGCTTCGTCCTTGTCGGTCAACACGCCGAGCCGGTTCAGGCCCCAGATGAGGGCAACGCACCGAGGTCGCGAATTGAGGGCACGGTTTCCCTTCTCCAGCCGGCTCAGCGTGGGCGAGTCCAGTACGCCACTGAAATAGCAGGCGGCTTCGTCGAGTACATCGATCCGTTCGAGGGCCGAGCGATCATCGGCATCTATATCGCTGATGAGAAGAGAGAGCCTTTCGATGAATTGGCCTTGGGTCAGACCGGCTTGCTGGCGGCAATCGCGCAGCCGCGTTCCCCAAGGCGGGCGATCTGGCATCGGCGTGCTCATGGCGCGATCACTGTTCAGTTTTCCATGGAGCATGCTTTACGCGTGAGTACGGCGAGCCGCGCCATGGCAGCCGTGCCGAGTCTGCCTCAGAAATTGGATGACGAGATCTTCCAGATTGTCTGAAGTTGTCAGCCCCCACGACAATTGACAAGACGATTCTGTCGAGCATGGCAATGCGTTTGTCAGAAGAGGGGGCTTACCGTCGGCCTGGTCGGCGCAGGATTCCCCTCGCCACAAACCACAGTAGGATTGTCTCATGATCCAGCGAATAGTCCGATTCAGACCCACCTGTCCCGCAATATTGCTGATCGCCCTCGGTACCGGCCTGGCAAGCTTCGGATCGGGGGTTGCCTTTGCGGTATCCGCTACGTCGACTATCACGCCAACAGAGCATTTTGAGCTCATGACCTCGCCTGGGGTCGGCTTCCAGGACTTCGTGGCTCGGGTCCCCAGCGAGGAACAACTAGCCGACTGTCGCTACGACACCTCAGTCGAGCAAGCGGGGCTCGCCGGTGGCTCGCTCTACGTCCGGCTGCTGTGGCGCGATCTGGAACCGGTAGAAGATCAGTACGCCTGGCCGCTTCTCGACAGACTCTTCGAATGCGCAGAGCAACGGAATCAGACGATCGACTTCCGGCTCATGGTGTCCTGGCCTGGCGCCGGTGACAAGAATTGCTGGAACGATCCGAGCGAGAACGACAACCTCGACCATGGAATCCCTTGCTGGCTGGTTCGCAAAGGGGTGCGTGAGCTGGAACACGACGGTGTCGGCGGGATCATCTCCACCTACGTACCGGACTGGGAGGACGCTACGATTCGAGCCGACCATGCCGAGCTGGTGAGGGCGATCGGCGCGCGTTATGCGAACAACGCTCGGTTGAACTCGGTTGACATCGGCTCGGTCGGATTCTGGGGTGAATGGCACACCTTCCCCAACGATGCCGAACTCATGCCAAGCAAGGCCCGTCGCAAGGAGATCATCGACCTCTACGCGAGCGCATTTCCGAACACCTCTTTGGTGATGCTCGCAGAAACCTTCAAGGATCAGGTGAATGGCGACTCCGAGATAGCTGACTACCTGTATCAGAACTACAGCGGACGATTCGGCTGGCGTGGCGACAGCTGGGGCGGTTCGGGTCATCACTACAACGACTACGAACCGATTCACGCCGCCAACCCCGATCTTTGGGAAACCGGCCCAGTCGCCATGGAGGTCACGGGCATCATGAGCGAATGGCCAGTGCGCTTCAACGCTGGCGGCTACAGCGAAGTTCTGCCGATCGATACGATCGTCAACGACGCGATGGACTGGCACACGTCACTTGCGCACAACAAGGCGACTGTCATCCCGGCAGCATTCGTCGACGATCCCGATCCGGCCCTGCAAGACATGCGATTCCTGGCGACATGGATGGGCCCTCGACTGGTGCTTGACGAATTGAGCTACCTAAGCGAAATCGGCGTCGGCGAACAAGCGCAGATCACCTCGACCTGGATCAACCGTGGTTCGGCGCCCCTGTACCGCGACTTCCGGCTTTGGTATCGACTCACCGACTCTTCGGGTGAGAGTACGGTGATACGGACGGCGACCAGCCTGAAGGGATTGCTCCCTGCTGGTTCGAACGGCGCGGTCGAAACCTCGATCTTCGACATCCCGGGCTCGGTGGCGAGCGGCGAGCATGCGCTGGCCATTGCCGTCGCGCATGTAGATGACATCGGCTTGAAGGTGCCTCTCGCCATCACCGGGATTGGTGACGACGGTTGGTATGAGATGGGTTCGATTTCCGTCTCCGGGGAGACTCAGCTCACCGGAACGACTGCGACGACGCCGGTCAACGTTGAGAACGCCTCGTTCATCGTGGACGGAGACGCGGGCACTCGGTGGGCCAATGGAGGCGATGCCGCGAACGCGTTTTTCACACTGGACCTGGGCGCCGTCAGCGACGTCTCGCACATCCGCTACCAGGACGCCTACAGCCGCAATCTACGTATCACGCTCGACGGGGTCGAGGTTTTCTCCGGCTGGACGTCGCGTGCTGGCGAAGAGGGATTTGCCGAGATCCCGCTTGTGCCGATTCGACAGGGCCAAGTGCTGCGCTTCGAACTCGATTCCGGGGCCTGGCTGGTACCGGAGGAGGTCGAGGTGTTTGGATCGACCTCGGGTACTGCCGCAAGTCGTCTCATCGACATGCACTATGGTTTCCTTTTCGGTCAGCATCAGGTGTGGTCACCGCTGAACAAGAATCAGGGCTCACTGGATCCTGCCGATCAACTCGTGCAAACCTTCCGATTCACCGAGCCGGTAGCGGCCGGAACGTCTAACGCAGCGTTTGCAGCGGTTTCGGCCCGAACCGAACTCGATGTCGATGAGCTCATCGTGTATCGAGGAGCGGACGGCGAACACCGTGTCAGCAAGGTCACCGCGGTGTTCAACGGTGCCGCCACATTCTCTCCAGCCCTGCAGGTCGCTCAATCGGAAAACAGCGAGTTCTGGAGTCTCTACGGGGACGGCGCTCACCCCAACAAGCGGGGATACGATGCCCTCGGCGACTTCGTGCTCCGCCAGTTCGACTCGTATGAGATCAGCCTCATGAGCAACAAGAGTCACCTGTTTCTGGGGGACAGCTGGATGCAGCCGGGACCAGTCACCGACGGTCGGCTCGCCGATCGGATCACGATGCTACTCGGCGGGGAGTCGGCAATCCGGGCGACGAACCGAGCCGTTGGGGGCCGAACGTCCCGGAACGTGAGGGATGCGCTCATTGCCGACGTTGCTGCAGCTGGCGAAGGGCTTGACTACGTGTGGCTCATCGTCGGTACGAATGACTACTTCCGGGGAGTGACGCCGGCGAAGTTCGTAGAAAATGTAGCCTTCATTGTCGACTACATAGAGTCCCAGGGTGCCATTGCGATCGTGCTGAACTCATCGGTCGGCTTGCTGGACGGCTCTCGCCCTGACAGTGAGGCGCTGCTCGAGCTCTCCCGCCGCTACGTTGAAGCTGAGCAGAGCTATTTCGAGCAACGCTGACGACGCTTTCATTACCGGATATCCAAATGCTGAAAAACTCGAAGATAATGGGATTCGTCGCGACTTCCAGGCCTGAAATCTCGAAGCAGTTTTATGAAGAGATTCTTGGTTTGACTCTGATTGAGGACACGCCGTTTGCCATTGTCCTTGAGTCAGGAAACGCGACTGTCAGAATTCAGAAGACAAGATAATCGCGTTCTCCGCCTTATACGTCTCTTGGGTGGGAAGTGGCATATAGTGAGTTGATGCACCGCATCCTGCACGATACGCAGGTGCGAAGCGATGGTGCCACTGGTGCGTTCATCGAGCGAACGGCAGAAGCGCAGCGCCTGAGAACCAGTACGCCACTGAGTATCCAGACCAGATCGCGCAGGCTGTGGCTCGATCGTATGGCGCTGAGCAAGGTCTGATGTTCGCGTCCGGCAAGCAATGCATGGATATAGCCGATGATCTTTCCATCAGCTTCGAGAGGGTGCACCGAGAAGGGCCGCTGATCATCCGGGTTCAGCGGATTATCGCCAAGCAATGTGCCGGCGAGCGGCGTTGCTGACAACGTCGGCTGTTCGCTGACGGTCGTGTCCATCGATATGACGGTTTCGTCGTCAGGCAAGCCGTTGCTTGCGCGGCTCGATCCTATCGCCTCACGTATCGGCTGCATCGAGACGGGTGGCTGCGCTATCACGTTCGCGCTCGCCGCCTGTGCCATCACGCGTCCCTGCAAGTCGAGTACAAGGACCTCGACACTCGGGTTGATCATCATGACGTGTTCAGCCAGCGAGCTGAGCGCCTGGGGGTCGAGGGCACCGTCGCAGCAGGCCTTCCGTGCCGGCCACGCTTGCAACTGCGTTGCTGTCGTTGAGTACCGCAGCCAGTGCGGTCATATCGCCACTCTCGGCAACGTCGGCGAGCGGCGTGCTGGCCGGCTCGCCGCCCTCGAACAGGGCAATTTGCACGATTGTGCGTGGCCGCAGCAATGGGAGTTAATTGTTCGGCTTTGGTAATGTTCGTCACGGTGACACTGTAACGAATCTCGCGGTCGTAGTTGGTTGCCTGGGCGATCGCGCTTGTGCCCAGGATCAGTGCGCCTGCAATGAGGGTAATGCTCGTTCTGGTGGCTTTGCCGTGTGTTTTCATGAATTGGTATCCGTAGTGGGGTCGAAGAGAGTCCGACATCCGCAAACTACAGCCGCGACCATCTGTAAAGTTCGCGAAACCATAACGATTCGATACGAACCCCCGGATACGAAGCACCAGACCAGGCTGGTTCCCGCATTGTGCGCTGGCGTCAGGCGCGCTCCAGGCGTTACGACTCACTCACAGCAGTGTCTTTCCGTGGTGAACGATCTGCACTCAACTTATGTCAGGCCGACCAAGCCGCTTCAATTCGTCGAAGTCGTCTCGAGTGCCGGCACATTCTCGCGCCAGGTGGTCCGAGCGCGCTCAAGGTCGGCCTCCGCCTTCTCCGCCGAGGCGAGCATCCCGTGGGTCGTGGCGAACTGGATGGCATGTCGGTACGCTGCTTCAGCCTGTCGTCGGACACTTGGTGACTCCGACTCCGAACAGCGCAGGACGAGGTTCGCATAGACGCGATTGATCTCGGCCTCGTAGTAGCGCTCCCCGATACGCTCGGCCGTCATCTTTGCCTCGCGAATCCAGTCGAAAGCCCGGCTGTATTGGCCGTCGAGCTCGTAGGCTTCGGCGAGCAGTGTCAGAGTGAAGGCTCGCGTGATCGACGCCCCGCTCGCGTCCCACATGCGCAACCCTTCGATCAGTTCCTCGATGCCCTCGGCGCGGGTGGTCGCCTGTTCGCTCAACGCCCGGCCGCGGAGCGTCTTCGCCCACGCCAGCCAGATGCAGAAACCCGGTTCCTCGCAGATCGCAATGCACCGTTCGGCGCACTTGACGCACTGCGGGTACTCCCTTCGGAAGAGATGGATGCAGGCGTTGAACGCAACGGCCAGACCGATCGTGAAGGAGTGACCGACACGCCGGGCCAGAGCCACCGCATCTTCGGCAAGCGTCAACGCCTCATCCGCTTGTCCGCCTTCCCATGCATACCAGGCCTTGTAGCAGAGGCAGACCACGGCCGGGTCCTGCACCATCGAGCGGTTCTTGACATCGACCTTCGCACACAGCTCGAGCACACGGTCGAAGCCTGACAGGGACTCATGGAATCGTCCCTGGTGGAACAGGACACTGCCTTCGAGCTGATTGGCCTGAGCCAGCAACAGCGTCAGCCTCGTCCTCGTGCCTTCGTCGGTCCCGTCATCGATACCGCGATACGCGTGTGATGCCATGGCGTGACAGCGTTGCACCATTTCACGGGCATGCGCAAAATCGCCGTGGGTGAAGTGGTAGGTCTCCAGACCGAACCTGGCCTTGAGAAGTTGCGGGAAGTCATCCGTTTCGACGGCCAGCTGCTCGGCAATCTCGTAGGACTTTCTGGCCGCCTCGGCACCGTAACCTTCGATCGCCGCATGACAGCCGGCTAGCGCTATATGCGCTTTCAGCGCTTTCGGTTTGGTCAGCGACTCGCTTTGCTCGTCGAGCTCGTCCACCAACTCGACGACCTGCAGGTAGTGGCTGATGGCTTCATTCTGCTCCGAGTTCTGGCGCGCTCTGGAACCGGCCTCGAGCCACAGGTCGACCGCCCTGTCGACGATACCGGCCCGCGTGTAGTGGTAGGCAAGCAGATCGGGTGGCGCCGGTTCGCCGTTCACCGGCCCCGCTTGCAGTGATGTGGCGATCAGACCGTGATAGCGACGGCGACGTGATCGCACCAGAGTGCCGTACGCCGCGTCACGCACGAGCGCATGCTTGAAGGTCAGGGTGCCGACGTTGTTGGCCATCCGGTTGTTTATCAGCCCAGTTGCGGTGAGAACACGCAAGTGCTCCGAGAGGTCGGATTCGTCCAGTGGCGAGATCGACTTCAGCAGCGGGTACGAGAACTCGCGGCCGATGACCGACGCAAGGCTGGCGGTTTCCCTGGCGTCGCCGACGCGATCGAGTCGCTCGACGAGCAGGTTCATCAGCGGCAGCGGAACCTCTCTTGTCCAATCTTGCCCGGCTGCCATCTCCGCGCCGCCCTTGCCGCGGCGCGAGTGTCGATCATTGGCCATCACCGCCGACTCCTCGATGAACAGCGGCACGCCATCGGTCCGGTGAATCAGTTCCCGGACCTCCTCGTCCGTCAGGCAGGCGCTCTCCGGCATCGACGCGATCAGCTCTCTGCATGCGTCAGCTTCGAGGCGTTCAAGCTCGACATGACGGGCGGACATCGGGCGGGGCAAGACAGTGGACGGGTCAGTCCGACAGGTCATCAACACCAACAGTCCACCCTCGATACGACCATTGACAAGCGCCTCGAGCAATTCGATCGTCGTTGAATCGACCCACTGCACATCCTCGACGAGAAGAATCAAGGGCTGCTGTCGAACCTCGCAAGCTATCCATTCGACCAGCGCTTCGTGAATCATGATCTTGCGTCGCTTCGCGGTGGCGTGCGACACCGTGCCGTTCGAGTCGATGGGAATCGACAGCAGCGATGCAATGGCCGGCACCACCCTGGCGCGTTCGACCGTATCCGGCAGCGCGCGCTGCAGCCGCGCGACCGGGTCATCCGATTCATCGTCCGAGCGGTAATCAATGCGCTGGCGCAGGTAGCGAATTACCGGGTGCAGCGCATTACTCTGGAAATCGACCAGGCCTTGCCAGAGCTGCACCTGCTCGCGACCGCCAAGGCCAGCAACGAACTCCTCGACCAGCCTTGACTTGCCGATGCCCGCCTCGCCCGACACTCGAACCGCTCGCGCGTCACCAGACAGCGCCGCCTGCCACTCTTCATGAAGCACGACAGTTTCTGCCTGCCGCCCGACGCAGCGCGCCAGTCGCTGGCGCTGAGGTTCGACTTCCGACAGCGCCAGATAGCATTTGACCGGAGCTTCGATCCCCTTCAAGGACTTTCTGCCGAGGCTGACTACACGGATGCAAGACTTGACCAGCTCGAAGGTCGCGTGACTGAGGACGACCGTGTTTGGAGCCGCGCATCCGTGAAGTCGCTCGGTAAAAGGCAGTACGAATCCCGTTGCCGTGTCCCTCCCGAGGACCTTGCCCATAACGACCTGGCCGGTGTGAATGCCTATCCTGACCCGTAGCGGTGCCAGCCCCGCTCGTCGGAGCAGACGATTCTCCTGACTGAAACAGCGCTCTCCGTCGTGCGAGAGTTGCATGCCTGCACGCACGGCGCCAAGGGCGCTGTCGTCGTTCGTCGCGGGATAGCCGAAGTAGGCAAGGAGGCCGTCCCCCGGACTGTCGTGGATGCACCCGCCATGGCATTCGACGATGCTCGCGCAACGGGCCTGAAAGCCGTGTAGCAGCTCACGCCAGTCCTCGGCATCGAGGCTTTGCGACGTCGGCGTCGAGTCCACCAGATCGCAGAACAGAAACGTCAGGAAACGGTATTCGTCAAACGACATGTCAATGTCCCAGGTTCTCGGGGCTGACCGTGCGGTGCACTCAGGGACGACTCCTTGAAACTAACACAGGCACCCGCCTGTCGGTCGTTTCCGCTGTCGTGCGGCGTTGCCGGTTGACGCTTCGCCGTCGTATCCCGTCATGCGAACACGGAGCCGGAGCTGATTTGAAAGACGTCTTTGACCCGACCCCCGATAAGTTCCCCGGACGAAAAGCTAGTGGAACGAGGTCTTCTCGCTGGGCAAATTAACGAGGACAGCGTATCGGGAGAGTCACACCCGGGATGGCAGTTGTAGAACACACACCATTGGCGGCTGTTTCCGCGAATTCGGTCAGGTACAGCGACATAGCGAGACAAGAGCATGGGATTTCTGGCTGAGTTCGATACGCTGGAAGGTGAAGCTTCCAATCGTCTTCTTTACGACTGGTTACTGACAAGGCACAAGGAGCTGTTCGAGGAGTTGCGTTGCAGTCGACCGATTCTTGAATTCTGGAGCCATCACCCGGGCAACCCGGATCTGCCGGAAGGCACGAACGAGAAACCCGGATCGGCGTATCTGCTGACCCGCCGAGCGGACGTCAAGCATGCCTTGAGCGAGTTCAGCATGCGTCCGTACCGGCTTCGCGATCGCTTCATCCTGTCGAACGATGATGTCGACGATCATCGGGGCAAGCGCGAAGCGCTGGAGCGCGCATTGCAGACGCCCGCGCTAGGAGAGTATATGACCAACGCCATCGAAACCGCCTGGGCCAATACCGTCCGTGACGTGCGCACCGGCGAGAGCGTGTCGCTCGACGTACGGGCATTCGGCCGAGAGGTCGCCTTGCGCTTCACCGCGGCGCAGATGGGCATTCCCACCTCGGAGGTTTTCCCCGCTCGGTCAGCGCCGGGACTGGCAGACTGGAGCGAGCAGGGCTACGCACACTTCATCTGGAAGATTCACGCTCGCCATTTCACCGAGGATGCGCCTGGGCGGGGCGACGTGCTCGAGAGGGTGGGGGCACTGGTTGCAGCGCGGCTCGAGTCTCCCGTACCCGGAACGGCCATCGCGCGGTTGCTATCGGAACCCGGAACGTTCCCCGAGCAAGATAGGGTTGCCTATATCGTTGCCAATATCGTCGGCAGCATCCAGGGGCTCGTCGAAAATGTCATGACTGGTGCCTGCTATGCCCTCAACCAGATGATCCTTGGTGGCATGCTGACGTCGGCTCGCGTAGCCGCTGGAGAGGCTGCACGAGACGGTACTGCTCACTCGCTGATCGCGCTCTTGCAAGAAGCTCACAGGCGAGATACCCCGTCACCGTTCCTGCCACGTCACGGACTCCTGTCGACGCTACCGTCGGCGACCGGGTACGGCCGTACGCGCGACGGCGGCAGTGGCGAGCAAGCGGCCGACTTCAGTTGCGCGATCGGCGCTGGACTCGGCGACCCGCGAGCCGATCCCGATTCGCACGACGAGTCGTGGGACATTCGCATGGGCTTCGGGCGTCACCGTTGCGTTGGTCGATCGATCAGCGACCGGCTCATGGCCGGCATCATCGCGAGAATCGTCTCGCTCGACAACATCGCCGTGAAGGCGCCGCTGGAGAAGCGCTGGGGCTGGATCGTGGAGCAATTCGTGATCGAGGGTACGCTTGCACTGCCGCCTGACAAGGAGCGCAGCCGGTTCGCGATACAGCGCATTACCGGGAAATCGACGCACCGACCTCATGCACTGTCGCTGTGGTCGCCGACCCCCGATCCCGCCACGACGGCGGACTTCACCGCCTGGCCGAGCCTGGTCGATCGCAGCTTTTCGGGCCGACATCTGCCGCCGCGGACGAACGTGAACACCCTGCCGAGCAACCGCGATCAACGCGCACCGAGCGAGAACTACGGCGCAGTGACGGAGTTGTTTCGGCGTCCCCAGGGCGGATTCGAGCCATCACGCTCGAGCATGCTCTTTCCGCACTTCGCGCAATGGTTCACCGATAGCTTCCTGCGCGTGAACCGGATCGATCGTCGGCGCAACACCTCGAACCATGAGATCGACATGTGCCAGCTGTACGGCCTTACCGAGCCGACTACCCGCTTGCTGAGAACACTTGACGGCAGTGGCATGCTGAAGAGCCAGATTGGCAAGGACGGTGGCGAGTATCCCCCCGCGTTGTTCGACAAGGGAGGATCCGTGAAGCGGGAATTCTGGCAGCTTCCCTACGTCCAGAGCGGACAGTACCGGGAGGTGCTGGCGCGGTTCGACGACGCCGACACGCGACGCCAGCATTACTTCGCGACCGGCCTCGAGCGCGGTAATTCGACCTTCGGCTACACCGCCGTTACCACACTGTTCTTGCGTGAACACAACAGGCTGTGTAGCGAACTGCGCGATCGCGAGAATATCGAGGATGACGAACGCCTGTTTCAGACTGCGCGCATGATCGTCACCTGCCTGCTGTTGAAAGTGGTCATCGAGGAATACATCAATCACATTGCCGGACGTCCCGACGACCACGGTCGGGCATTTGAAAGACCGTTCCGGTTCGATAATCACTTTGCTGAAAAACAAGCCTGGCACCGAACGAATCGAATCACGATCGAATTCGATCTGCTGTACCGCTGGCACAGTCTGATACCGGACACCTGGCAGGTGCAGGGCAAGGAGTACCTTCCCGACGAGTTCCAGGTCAACAACCGACCGCTCCTGGAACACGGGCTTGCGGCTGTCCTGGCCGCCGCCACTCGGCAGCCGGCTGGCAAGATCTCCCTGTTCAACACGGCCGAATTCCTCCTTCCCGCCGAACACGCTGCACAGCGCATGTCGCGCACTTATCGGCTGCGCCACTACAACGATTATTGCAAAGCCTTCCGCCTACCGCCCAAGAAACGGTTTGGCGACTTCAGCAGTGACTCCGACATCGAGGAAATATTGAGGACCTTGTACGGCGAGGTCGGCAACGTCGAGTTTCTCGTTGGCCTTTATGCGGAAGATCCCGTCGGTGGAAGCCTGTTCGGCAGTCTGATGACGAAGATGGTGGGCTACGATGCGTTCACCCACGCCTTGACCAATCCGTTACTTGCACCCCATATCTTCAACAAGGAGACGCTCACCGGCACCGGGCTCGACACCATCGACGCGACCACCACACTCGACGACATCTGGCGGCGCAATGGTGCACGGGACGACCATGCAGCCATCACCATGGACTATGCCGGGCCGCCCCCGCCGCCGGAGGCTCCCGAGGCTCGAGACCGCGTAGCGCACGGCAAAGACCGTGGTCGGCGCAGAGGATCGGCCCCAGCGGGGGTCGCGCTGTAGAGCGAACAGCCTGTTCCTTGAAGAACCCTAACGCCGATGCTTCCTGACGAAGCCGTCGATCATCGCGAAGAACTCGGGTGGCCGACGTATCGGTCCATCGTGTCGGACATCCTCGAGCACCCGGTGCTCGGCGTTCGGCAGGCAGTCGGTGAACTTGCGCGTCAGGTACTGCCACCAGTCGTGTGTGTGTTCGCCGCCGACGATCAATGCGGGTTTCTCGATACTCTGCAAGTCGTCGCAGGTCAGCCAGTTCTGCCACTGCGTCATGCGCGGTCGAACGGATTGCACGTTGTCGAGGATGACGCGGCGAATCGGCATCAGTTCCCGATCGAATCCACCGTCGGGCATCTCGAAGACATTTTCGAGAAACGCTCGCGTCGCGGCCTCGTCACGTCCAGCGTCAAGGTGATCCTTGACTCTGCCGAATCGGGCACCGAAGCGCTCACGAGCGGCTGCGGGATACGCCTTGTCCGACGGGTCAGCCACTGTATCGATCACCGGTTCGTACAGAATGATGCCGTCGATCAGGTCGGGGCGCTCGCGCGCGAGATGCAGGATCGGCACCGCCCCGGATGACCAGCCGACCAGGAAGACCGATTCGAGGTCGAGTGCCTCGATCAAGCGTCCGAGATCTTCACTGGAGCCTTCGGTGTTGTAGTTCTCGAAGGGATCTTCCGGCCATTCCTGGCTACCGTGGAGGCGCCTCGAATAAGAGATATAGCGATGGTGTTCCGAGACCGCATTCTGGTAGTGGCCCCAGGAACGGTAGTCGCTCATCGCACCGTGTACGAACACGATCGGCGTCCCCTTGCCAAGATCCATGTACTCGACATCCCAGTCGCCGATCGATGTGATCCGTGCGTGCGGCACGTCGGGATTGCGAATATCAGCGTAGCTGCCCCGTGACGGCATGCCGACCTTCTCGAGGCCATCGATCATTCGTCTGAGGTAGGGTTCCGGGAAACAATAGGCGGAGTAAAGCTGGACAGCGCGTTCGATCGTGATGCCGGGAAACAGATTCTCGACCCGTGCGAGCGCCGCCTTTGCCTCGTCGATCCGTCCGAGGTGCGGGAGCGTGTACGCGAGCTGCAGGTGACTGAGCCAGTTGCGCTCATTGAAGGCTTCGAGAAACAGCGTGTGGGCCGCTTCGTATTCGCCACGACTGTAGTGACGCTTGGCCTTCCCGAACAGCCACCAACGACGATAGTGAATCGGTTCGATCTCGAGCGCCCGGTCGATCATAGCCACGCCCTCGTCCCAACGACCGGCATAGGCGAGCCAGTTGCCGAACACGCCGAGCAGGTTGGGATCGTCGGGATTGATCGCGAGCCCGCGTTCGATCGCGGTCTGCATCTTGTCGATATCGCAGCTGGCGCTGTAGGCTTGCGTCATGCCCCAATAGACGGCGCTGTCCTCTCCGTCGGCCAGGTACTCGGCGCGTGTGGCCGCATCGATGGCGAGCTGAGGCAGATTTCCGCGGGACTTCCAATCGCTGTAACCCGGTTCTGGCAAGCGTGTGCCCCATTGAAACTGGTGCGCGAAGATCGTGCTCTGCAGCGCCCAGGCCCTTGCGTCGTTCGGATCGTCCCGCAGGAGCTTCGCGAGACAGGTTTCAGCCCGCTCGTCGACACTGTCGAGTTCGCCTGAACAATTCGTACAATCGTAGCCATGGGCATAGCACTCGGCAGGAACGAGATCGGCAGCGGGCTTGTGCCGCGATCGATGAATCAGGTGACGCGCGACGTGGCCGCTGCCGGGCGAGGCGACCATCGCGGCGATTCGCGTCGCGAGAATCCCTTCGTCGCGTCGCTCTCCAAGTTCGAACGTCTCGGCAAACAGAAGTGCGTTGCTTGACGGCTCATCGAGTTCGATGGCAAGTCTGGCACCCGAAGTGCCGCCGTCGGGTGCGGGAAACAGCTCGAGCGACAAGACCAGTTCTGTCGTTCCGCCATCGACCAGTCTGACGGTGCGGTAGCGACTCAGCGCTGCCCGTAGCGTCTTGACGAGCCGTCGGGCATCGTCCGCGTTCGCTTCGGGTGACCGGATGCTCACAGCAAGCGTAAGCGCACCTTGCGGCAATGCCGACGCCGGTGCTGTCATCGCGTTCGACGCGGTTTCCTGCGACGCCGTCGATCCGGGTTCGATGACCACGGACCCGACGGCGGCCGACGGAACGGGCTCGGCCGCCTCATCTTCTCGTAACACCAGAAGAAGCACGGCGAGCCCGAGCAAGGCACCCGTCACAACGCGCAGGTAGAGGGGTGAACGATGCTTCGGCAGGTGAGGAGAAGGTGCAGTGCCGACGGGGGCCTCGGCCATCGCGCCACCTGTCAAACCCGCTTCGTCGTGCTGCGCCGTAACGGATAAGTCCGAAACGAGCATGTAGCCCTGTCGCGGTACCGTTCGGAGCACCTCATGCTTGTCATCACCGATCGCCCGTCGAATCTCGGCGACACACTTGCCGAGAGAGTCATCGGTGACCTGAACCTGGCCCCAGACCTCCTCGAACAGAACGTCGCGATCCACGATACTGTCGGCGCGGGCGGCCAGTGCACGAAAGACGGCGAGCGTCTGCGGGCGGAGCGCGATGTCGCGACCATCCGGCCCGACAAGGCAACGTCTGCGTGAGGAATAGCGGTGGCCGCCGAAGTGTGGGGACTCGGATCCTTCGTGCGTGTCCGACATCACGGGACTCCCGGGTCAAACTCATGGTCGGCTAAAGCGACGTGATCTTGACGGCAGCGTCATTGGTTTCCATTGACGGAAATACAAGTCGATGACTGGTGACCCGCCGCCATCGACAAGGTAAAGAAGCCGCGGCCCTACCGTACCTCATCCCGATGACAATAATTCAGGCGCGATTGGACATGCGCCGAGGAGCATTGAAACGACAGGAACGCGTGAAGTTTCCGCTAACTTTCGCCGAACTTTCCGGCGCTGAGCGTTGGCGCTATGGATGCTGGACGTGGGCGAATGGCTCGCCCGACCATCCTGGAGGAAAGATGATGCAATGCAATACGATGTTCGGCATGACCCTCGCGACGCTCGTCTCGATCAGCGGAACCGCCCTCGCGGTGGACACCGAAATGCGGTGTCGGCTCTACATGAGTTCGAGCACTCAGGCGTTGGCGCAGCACAACTCCGAATCGGGCGGCGTGCAGTTGAACGCCATTCGACGCGGAGGCGTCTGTTTATTCGAGGACGGCCGCGTCGCTGACAAGCAGTTCGTCATGGCACAGCGCATCGTCGATGACGGTGCCGATGGCCTGATGTCCGGCTACAGCGTCTATACGTTCGAGAACGGAGACGCGCTGACCATGAAGTTTGATGGCCGCTGGAATTCGGAAGGCTTGAGCGGCGACTATGTCGTCATGTATGGCACGGGTGAGTGGGAAGGCGTCAACGGGACGGGTGGATTCGTCGGTGTGCAGAGCCCGTGGCCCGGCACCGACATCATCGATGTCACGTTCAACGTCACGCTCTCCGAAAGTTGAGCGCTGGCCTGTATCCATTCGTGTCCCACGTCAGGCGGCGTCCCCATTGGACACGGGCGTCGCCTGCGACAGGATAGCTACGGCCGATGAAAGGGCAACGATGCCATCGTCACGGATCCGAGTTGCGGGATGACTTCCAATGCTCACCGTCATTGTCCGGGTGGAAGTACTTCGCGAGGGGAGTCAGTCAGGACGCTCATCCCATCGCGTTTCATCACCGGTCAGCTCGAACCAGGGTGCTTTCGATGCGACGAAGATGTGACCTTTGGCACCGATACCGGGACTCTGGTCGAGACTGCCGACCGGCACGTTGTAGAGGCTGCCATCGACGCGGGGACGTGGCAACGACGAACCGCAGGTCTTGCAGAAGGCATGTCCGAAGACCTTGGCACCGGCGTGAGCGTAGTCGGTGATGTTGCCTTCGCCCTGTGTCCAGACGAATTGATCGCCGGCGACGAATGCATTGGTGGCATGCGCGGCACCCTTGGCCTTGCGACACCGGCTGCAGTGGCAATTCATCACCATCTTTGGTGTACCCGCATATTCGAACGCCACTGCTCCGCATAGACAGCCGCCGCTCACCTTGCCGTCCCTGGCGGTTGGTCTCTGTGTCTCGATGACACGTGTCGGATCATCGTCGCCGTAGTGCGTCATCTGCGGCAAGGTATCGGTGATGGTGTAGTAGTCGGCGCGGGATTCGGTGAAGATATGTGCCTCTGGACGAACACCGGGATCGTCATCCATCAGTCCTGCAGGAACGTAAACTTCGGCCTCGTCACCGTCGAGTGATCGTTCTGGCAGTGGTGATCCGCAGTGCGAGCAGAACGCACGCTGGAACCCGGGAGATGACTGATAGCTTCCGATCGCTTCCTCACCCGATGTGTAGACCAGATCGCGGGACGTGTAGTAGGTAGCGAACAACGCTCCGTGGATCTTGCGGCACATGGAGCAGTGACAGTGGGTCATGTTCCGACCTTCCTCACTGACGCTGAACGTCACTGTCCCGCACAAGCAACTGCCTTTCGCCATTTTCGTCGACTCCGGTGAAGTGATGGGTCAGTGTGACAGCTGTCGAGCGCCTCGGCGCCTAGTCGCAGGGAGCCGTGTCGGCAGTGCACGGTGATCGTCTCGCACCCGTGCGGGAACATCGCGGTGCTCGCCACCAGCGAACCGACGGCTCCCGAGACGAACTGCAGGCCTGCGACCGCGAAATCCTCGGCTTCCATCTCGTGAAGCGGCGTGGTGGCGGTCATCGCCTGCACGCGCGCAACCGGCCCGACGAGACTGAGTGCCAGATCGATCGTGTGGATGGCCTGGGTGATCAGGACGCCGCCACCATCGCGCGCATCGGAGCCCCTGTCGAGTTTGTCGTAGTAGGACTGGGCACGCCACAACGGTACGGCGATTTCGACCTTGGTTCAAACGCCCCATGGCTCGCCCGGCGCCGAATTCCAGGCCACACGGAACCCCATGTGCGTTGTCGAACTGTCGGCGGCATTGCCGATGCGTGCAGCGATGCGATAGCGAAAGCGGTAGCTCTTGTGGCACAGGAACGAACCGCCCTTGGCCAGCTTCTCGTCGGTTGTCCGTTTGGGTTGATAGCCCGTTCCGACGCGTCGTGCGAGAAGACTGAAGGAATCTGCCGTCCATTCCCACACGTTGCTGACCAGGTTGTGCAAGCCGTACCCGTTGGGCCTGAAGGAGAGGGTGGGAGCGGTTGTCGTGTAGCCGTCCTGATCGGTGTTTTCCTGCGGAAATCGTCCTTGCCAGATGTTGCAGGGAAAGCTCGATTCATCGTCCGGTTCCGTGTCGCCCCAGGGAAAGCGCAGATCGCCGAGTCCACCACGCGCAGCATGTTCCCACTCGCGTTCCGTGGGTAGCCGTCCGCCTGCCCAGCTGCAATACGCCAGGGCGCGCCCGGAACGCCCTGTGTCGACTCGACCTGTTCGGGTTCCTGAGTGAAGAACACGAATGACCACCCGATATGCTCGGCTTCAGTCACGTAAGGCGTCCGGTGCTGTCTGCTGCAGCCACGTCAGTTAGGCATTCTGGCGAGAACGATGCAGTGCGCCGTGCGCCCACTCATTGCGTGCAAAGTCGCCAGGCCGGACAGGCTCGGTCGTCCACTGCGACACCCCGGCCAGCTGCCAGCGTCCGACCAGCCAGTTGGAATAGCCCAACCGCGCGAGAATGCCGGGGAAGGTCTGCTAGTGCTCGAGCAGCTCGACACCGTTGGTCCAGACGCCGTGTACGGAGGGATCGAGACCGGTAAACACGCTGGTGAGTGCGGGGTTGCTCTCCGGGCACGGTGCTGTGTAGCAGGATCCCGATTGTGCACGTGCGCTGCGTCAGTTGTCGGGCCGGACCGTCGTGTTGGGTCGGGTCGGGTCGTCGGACAGTCGCGCCTCGTGACGGGGCATTTTTGTGCACGTCGACTTCTCGGCACCGGGTTCACGAGAATGCCATTGCACGATTCGCGACTAGACTAGCATTCAATTCGCGACTATCCTGATATACGATCCGCGAACTGTTTATTACACAATTTGCGAGGCTCGTCTTCTGACAAAACCCGCCGATTACCCCGAAACCGTGTCTGCCGAATCTACTCTCTACCCACGGCATCTCACCGTCGAAGTTCACGAGGCGCTCGCGTCCTCCCGGGTGGTGAACCTCGTCGGACCGCGGCAGGCCGGCAAGACGACACTGGTGCGTTCGCTGCTTGGCGAAGGGCGGTTCGTCACGCTCGACGATCGATCGACTCTCGAGGCGTTCGATCGGGACGCTGGAGGGCAGCTAGCGCTGCTACGTCGGGAAACAGGTGACGCGCCGTTGATCATCGACGAGATCCAGCGATTGAAATCACTGGCGTTGGAGATCAAGCTGATTGTCGATGCGGACCGCCGTCGCGGCCAGTTCCTGCTCACCGGCTCCTCGAACGTGTTTACCACACTCGAAGCCACTGATTCTCTGGCGGGACGGATGTCGACTTTGAAGCTCTGGCCCCTGTCAGTCGCCGAGATCGAGCGTCGAGCTCCGTGCTTCCTGCTGGACTGGGCAGCCGGTGACGAGCTCGATCTTCCCGCGTCGCCGGCAGCACCCGACTGGTCCCGGGACCGCTATATCGAGCTGATGGTCCGCGGCGGCTATCCCGAGATCCGTGACTTACGCGACCGGACGCGCGCGCGCCGCTACGAAGACTACATCGATGCCGTGGTCGACCGGGATGTTGCGGACGTGCTGCGCATCCGCAAGGGAGATGCGCTCAGGCGGCTGATCGACCAGCTCGCCGCCCGCACGTCTTTCGAGCTCAACCTGAGCGAGCTATCCTCGGTGATCGGCATTCAGCGTCCAACACTCGAGACCTACCTGGACGTGCTGACCCGTCTGTCTCTCGTTGTCCGACAACCTGCCTGGACTGCGAGCGAGTCGCGTCGCGACATACGTAACGCGAAGTACCATTTCGTCGATACCGGCATCGCCACCGCCCTGCGCGGGCTGTCTTCCGATTCCTTTGGCAGCCAAGCCGATCCGACTTCGCTCGGTGCCGTGCTCGAGACTTGGGTGTTCGGCGAGCTGACCCGGGCGGCGGCGCTGCAACATAACCGCTTCCGGCTGTACCACTGGCGCGATCGCGACGGTCGTGAGGTTGATATCGTCGCCGAAGGCGGTGGCTCGCTGGTCGCGATCGAGATCAAGGCCGCCGCGAGTGTGAGCGCACGTGACTTCCGCCACCTGGACTGGTTCGCGGCCCGCGGCCCCGGAAAGGGACGAAGAGTGACGGGAATCGTGCTCTACCTGGGGAAGGAGAAGCTGAGCTTCGGGAAGCGAACATTCGCGTTGCCGGTGTCGGTGCTGTCGGGAAGCGTGGGTGTTTCCGCCTTCTGAATTCTTTGCCTCTTGGCTGGCGCGCTTGGCGGGCGCGGGATAGTAGTCGGAATTGGCACATAGAAACTCTATAAACCGGTTTTCTGGTTTATAGTCCTTCTACAAACCGCGCACGCCGTCATCCGGCACAAGACGGTCTTACGGACACTCCCGGCCCGTGACCGACTCGACCAACACCCCTCCGTCCGATGATGACCTGCTAGCTTTCGTCGCGAGATCGTCGGACGGGCTTGCCGGTTGGATCTCGAAGTCGCGTTCAGTGATCGGATAGGTCGAAGGGCGTTGCAGCGTCGGTTGACAGCGCTGGTCGATAACGCTCGGCTAAGCCGACGTGGGAGTCGGCGCTGGACGCGCTACTTCATCCCGGCCGAAGCTGGAAGCACGTCGGTCCATGCCGACGCCGAGGACTCGCTCTCGTCGGAAAGCCGTGCCGCGCTCCGGCAATTGGAACGCCCGCTCGCCAAACGGCCGATCGCGATTTATCGATCGGACTATCTGCGCGAGTACGTACCGGGCGAGACAGCGTGGTTGACCGAGACCGAGCAAACGCACCTGCGTCGAATCGGCACCGTCATCGACAGGTTTCAGCCAGCGGGTACCTACGCCCGGCGTATCGCCGACCGCTGACGATCTTGAATCTGCACGCGCTGCTTGCCAACGAGTTCTTGCCCGATCCCTCGTCACCGGGACGCCTGCGCCGGATCGCAGTCGGCATCGGTGGATCGACCTTTCGACCGAGTGATTTACTACAGGTCGTCGAAGCCGATTTCGACGCATTGCTGGCGAGGCTCGATGCGATTGGCGATCCATTCGAGCAATCGCTGGTTGCCCTGGCTTAGCTGCCCTACCTGCAACCGTTCGACGACGTGAACAAGCGCGTTTCGCGGCTCGCCGCTAACCTGCCAATGATTCGTGAGAACCTCGTACCGGTATCGTTCGTCGGCGTTCCGCGGGCGCTGTACGTCAAGGCGTTGCTCGCCGTTTACGAACTCGAAGATCACAGGCTGCTCAAAGAGCTGTTCATCGGTGCATACGGGCGTTAGGTGAAACAATACACGGAAGTGCGTCAGACGCTCGGCGAACCCGACCCGTTCCGGTTGCGCTACATCGACCGTATCGTCGCGCTGATTGGCGAAGCGGTGCGCGATGGCGCGACGTTGCGGGACGCCGTTTCGCGCTCGGGAGGCTGGGCGCGCAAACACGCTGTCGAGCATGATCGCGAACGCTTTAGCGAAAAAGTCGAAATGGAGCTGCTGGGATTGAATGAGGGCAACTTCGCGCGTTTCGGTCTACGCCCTTCGGAGTATCGCCGCTGGAAGGCAGGGGCGAGCGATGATCCGGACTCTACTGCAGCACCCGCAGGCTCGGATGAGTCACAGTGACGATGTGTCGGCGGGAAGTACAAGGCAGACCGGTAGCATCGCGAAAGGATCCGAGATCGGCCTGTGCGGTCGGGTTACCCGCCTGTGTCGATCCAGTTCTCGAGGGCGAGCCGATCGACCTTCGAGAACTTGCGGCGATTGCCGGTCATGAACACGGCACCTTGGGCGAGGGCGCGTGCAGCGATCAGTAAATCAGTGAATGCCGAACATATCCGTGATGCCCCGGCAGGCTTGCTGGAAGTAGCGTTCAACGGCATCAGCGGTTGTCTACTCGAGTAGACAACTACCACTGCAGCGGCCTACTTCGGTGTCGATCATCCAGGCGCAGACTCCGGGAAGCCTCCCGGGACCTGCTCGGCGTCGATGTCCTCGATCGCCTGCGAGAACTGGTGTAGGCCCCGGCACTGGCGTGAACCAGCGCTTGATTCAGGTCAGTGGACGAGCCGGATGGCCTGTATGAGCCGGTTCCCGTTCAGCAGAACCTGAAGCCGGTCGATTACCGGTGAAGGAGTCCGACGCGTGGCGCGTGGGGCGAGAGCACCAGCAAGGATTCCGTCCAGATGCCCAAGTCCGAGCCCGAATCCGCGCCCGAGCCCACGCCCGTGTCGGTGCTGCGCGCTTGCCGCAACCTTTTCGGTCGTGTTGTCGGCGCCGCTCGACATGCGCCTTTACGCCTTGGAGTCTGCGCGGTCGCGGTAGTGGCCACCCTGCTGTGGTTATCGATCGGCTCAGAGCGCAACGCGGGTACGCGCTCCGGCGCGCCACCGGTGTCGGCTGCCCGACCCGATACGGCTGCCCCTCGGCTCGCCAGCAAGATCAGCGAGCTGAATTTCGGCTCGATGGCATTGGGCGAGCGTTCGCAGAAGCGGTTCGTGCTGTTCCACGACGGCTCCGGTGAAGGCCCGCTGACGATATTCAACGCCTGGTTGTCAGAGCCCGACGCCTTGCATTTTTCCACCGATTTCGAAGGACCGATGGTGCTGACGGCTGGCGAGTCGGCGATCCTCACCGTCAGCTTTTCACCGACCCGCGTCGGCCCGCTCGATGCTGCGCTCTATGTCTCGCACGACGGTGCCTCGAGTATCGAGATCTTCGGGCTGTCAGGCACCGGAACGAGCAGCGCCGCCCTAGATGTTCCGCGTGGCATGACGCGAGCGAGACCGCCCGCTACTGCGGACGTGTCGATGTTCCAGCTCCGCGCCAGGCCGACCTTCAGCAAGAGCGTTCTGGACGGACTGGACGGCACCAAGGCGACATCCTTGCAGTTCGGTCCGGACGGGCGGCTTTACGTGGCCGACATGTTCGGGGTGATCCGCCGCATGGAAGTGGAGCGCCAGGGCGCGAACGACTATGCGGTGCGCTCGACCGAAACAATCAAGCTGGTCAGCGACATCCCGAACCACGATGACGATGGCGATCCTGCACCGACGGTAGATAAGCGGCTGGTGACAGGCTTGCTGGTTGCCGGTACGGCTTCAGCGCCGGTAATCTATGTCGCATCGAGCGATCCGCGCATCGGGGGCGGGCATTCGCACACGGATACCAACCTCGACACGAACTCCGGCGTGATCTCCAGACTGACGCTCGAGGGCGGACAGTGGACCAAGCTCGATCTGGTTCGAGGTCTGTCGCGTTCGGCGGAGAATCATCACACCAACGGCATGGCGCTGGACACCGATACCAATACGCTCTACCTGGCGGCAGGCGGCAACACCAATCTGGGCGCGCCGTCCAACAATTTCGTCAAGCTCCCCGAATACGCGCTCAGTGCAGCGATCCTGTCCATCGACCTGGGTGCGATCGGTGATCAGACCTACGACCTGCCGACGCTGGATGACGACTCGCGGCCCGGTAGCATTGATCGCAACGATCCCTTTGGTGGCAACGGCGGCAAGAACCAGGCGAAGTTGGTGCCTGGTGGTCCGGTGCGCGTGCACGCACCCGGATTCAGAAACGCCTACGATCTGGTGCTAACCGACGACGGTCGTCTGTACACCGTTGACAACGGCGGCAACGCCGGTTGGGGCGGCACGCCCAAGGGCGGCAATGCCTGCACCAATGCACAGTCCGAACCCGGCAAGACCTTCATCGACGGCTTGCACTTCATCGATCAGCCGGGCTACTACGGCGGACACGCCAATCCGACCCGGGGCAACATCGGCAACACCTTCAACGCCAACGGCCAGTCGCCCGTTTCGATCTCCAATCCGATCGAGTGCATACACGCAGGTACCGGCGCCAACGGCTCGTTGGCCTCCTACGGTGCTTCTCTGAACGGCTTGACCGAGTACCGAGCGTCGAACTTCGGTAGTTCCCTGCAGGGTGATCTGCTCGGCGTGGGCTTCGACAACAAGGTGTACCGCACCATCCTGAACGCCGCGGGTGACGATGTCGTGGACAACGCACCCCTGTTCTCCAACGTCGGTGGCCTCCCTCTCGACGTCACTGCGCAGGCGGACTGGCAGATCTTCCCCGGCACCATCTGGGTGGCGGACTTTCAGAAGCGAAACGTGGTGGTGTTCGAGCCGAACGACTACGACGGTTCGATCATCGCCGCGTGCGGCAGCTCGCCAGCCTCCGACGACGACCGTGATGGCTACAGCAATGCCGACGAGATGGCGAACGGCACCGATCCGTGCTCCTCGGCCGACGTGCCGAACGACGCGGATGGCGATCGCGTGTCAGACCTGACCGACATCGACGATGACAACGATGGTCTGCCCGACACCGCCGACCCTTTCGTGCTGGACGCGAGCAACGGGCGTGGCACCACCATACCTCTGGACTACGACTGGGAGAACAACAGCGCGCCGGCCGGCGGGCTGTTCAACCTCGGCTTCACGGGGCTGATGAATAACGGTTCCAGTGATTGGCGAACCCTGTTCGATCCGGCGAACCTGACGGCCAGCGGCGCTGCAGGCGTATTCACCATCGATGCCGTCCCGGCGGGAGACGTGATCGAGGGCGCCAACGATCAGCTCTACGGGTTTCAGTTCGGCATCGACGTGGATCCCTCCATGGCTCCCTTCGTCGCGCACACACGGTTGGTGGCGCCGTTCGCTGGCGCGAGCAGGAAGCCTCATCAGTCGCTCGGCTTCTTCGTCGGAACAGGCGATCAGGACAACTACATCAAGCTCGTCGCGAATACAAAGGGACCGCAGGGTGGAGTGCAGTTCGCCGCCGAACGCGAGGGTGATTTCGAAAACTTGTTCAACGGTGCCGCCAGTGTTTACGAAGCGGATTCGGTCGATCTGTTCCTGCTGGTCGATCCGGGAGAACTGACGGTTCGCGCGTTTCATCGCACGCGTCGCGATGGAGTGGACGGTCGCGTCATCGTGGCTGGGGGGACGACCGAGCTCCCGCGGGAGTGGCTGACCGGGGACTCGGGGCTGGCGGTGGGATTGATCAGCACATCCCGCGGTGCCGAACCGTTCACGGCGACCTGGGACTTCCTGCGCATCGGCAGTCCTGACATCGTCAACCTGGCGATGCTGGAAAGTGATGGCGGTATCGCCGGTGATGGTGCCGGCGCGACTACTGGCGGTACTGCAGGAGCAACAACCAGCGGTACTCCGGATGGTACTACGGGCGGTACTACCGGCGGCGGGAGCGGCACGGTAAGCAGCACAGCCGGTGCCGGCGGCGATCTCATCCACCGCGCCGATGGCGCCGGGCACATCGTCATCGAAGCAGAGCAGCCATCGCGTTCCACCGCGACGTCGACACACGCGTGGCATTCGGCCGCGCTCACGGGGTCATCGGGCGGTTCGATGACAACGCGCGATATCGGTGCGCTTTTTCGGGATGCCGCAGGATCACCTTCGATGGGCTATGCCCTTGAGGTGCCGGCCGCCGGTCGCTGGTATGTGTGGGTCCGGGGCTTCGGTGACCAGGGCGCCGACGGAGAAGGCAAGAGTGATAGCGTGCATGTCGGACTCGACGGCGCCTTGTCGACCGGTGCGGCCATGGTTGGATTTCCGGCCCGCTGGGCCTGGTCCAACAGCCGTCGTTCGACGGTACGCAGCTGGCTCGACATCCCGCAGGCAGGGGTACACGAACTGAATGTCTGGATGCGTGAGGACGGATTATCGATCGATCGGCTACTGCTCACACAGGATCCGGACTATCGACCGGCAGGGGTCTGGCCTGCGTCGAGCGGCACAGTGCGGGGTAGCAACGCTGATTCCGACACCGACACCGACACCGATGCCGATGCCGATTCCAATTCCAATGATGGAGGTACCAATGATGGAGTTACCGGCAGTGGCGAAACAGTCGACGGCGGTAACACGGCTGGTGACGATGTCAGCGATGACACGACGGCATCCTCGGCCACCACTGGCGACACCGATGGCACGACCGACGATGAGAACGCGAGTGGTACGGAGACGGCTGGTGAGGGCGGCGTATCTGCTGGTGCGCTCGACGGCGTCCTGTTGATTGAAGCAGAAGCAGGCACGACGCAGAGCGGCTCGACGCACCGCTGGGAGCGTTGGAGCGATGCGTCCGCGGTCGGTGGATTAGCCATGCGCAACCTGCCGGACAATGGCAAGTTGCAACCGGGCAAGGAAGACTCGCCGCACCTCGGATACTCGATCGAATTGCCAAGTGCGGGAACCTGGTATGTCTGGGTCAGAGGCTTCGGGGACACCGACCCGCAGGGTGAGGGGAAGAACGACAGCGTCCATGTCGGCATCGACGGCGTGCTGGGTTCCGCTGCGGCGATACACGGCTTTCCACCTGGCTGGCATTGGTCCCGCAGCGTGCGCGGCGGAAGTAAGGCAAAAGTGACGGTCGCAGGCGCAGGCGTCCACACGCTCGATGTCTGGATGCGTGAAGACGGTTTCGCCTTCGACCGGATCGCGCTGACGCAGGATCCGGAATGGACGCCGACAGGCACCGGCCCGGCGTCAGGATCGGGGACGACCGGCGGAGGCAGCACGAGAGGCACATCTGGCGGTGACGGTGGCACGAGCGGTGGCGCCGATGCCAGCGTTTCCGACACGACGACGGGGGGTACCGGTGGCTCTACAACCGGCGCCAACACGTCGAGCGGCTCGTTGCAGGTCGCTCGGGACAGCGTGGTGCGTATCCCGGCCGATGCATACGTGGGCCTGCGCGGCGCGGGTGCTCATCGCTGGGAGCCCCAGTCGTCCGGTGCGCTGAAGGCGCTGCCCGATACGGGCACGCTGCGTGGCGGGCAGGTATCGTCACCGGCGGTCGACTACCGGGTGAGCTTTGACCGGCCCGGTACCTGGCAGGTCTGGGTCCATGGCCTCGGCGATGCTGACGTGAACAACAACGGCAGGAACGACAGCGTGCACGTCGGTCTGAACGGCGTGCTCGCCGACGCGGCGGCGATTCACGGGTTCCCGCCGCGCTGGAGCTGGAGTTCGCAGACTCGGGGCGGCGGCGTGGCCACGGTCCAGGTTGCCGCAGCCGGGGAGGCCGAGCTGAGCGTCTGGATGCGCGAGGACGGCTTCGCGTTCGACGCGCTCACCCTGATTGGTCCAGGCGCACCCATCTCGAGTCCGGAGCAAGACAACGGTGGCACCGGCGGTGCAGGTACGACCGGTGAATCCACGATGGGTGACGGCAGCGCGGGGTCCGGTACGTCCAGTGGCACCGCACAAGCGGTGCGGGTGCCGCACAGCGCACGCTGGTTGAAGCTGTCCTCCTCGAACGGGAGCGAGGTCGTGGCGCGCCACGAAGGTGGCGGTGTGGCGTTCGAAGGCAAGCTCTACGTGCTGGGTGGTCGAGGCACCCGTGCGGTCAGCATCTACGATCCGGCCAGTCGGCAATGGCGCAACGGAACCCCGCCGCCGATCGAGATGCACCACTTCCAGCCGGTGGTGTTCGGTGACAGCATCTGGGCGATCGGTGCGATGACCGGCAGGTACCCGGCCGAGCTCAGCGTGCCGGACGTCTACCGCTACCGACCGGCCTCCGATGAGTGGTTCAAGGAAGGCAAGATTCCGGCGGCGCGCCTTCGCGGTTCGATGGGAGCGGCTGTCCGCGGCAATCTGATCTACCTCGTCGGCGGTAACACGCGGGGGCACGACGGCGGCGCGGTTGCTTGGTTCGACTCGTTCGATCCCGTGACGGGTCAGTGGACGTCGCTGCCGCCGGCGCCCAATGCGCGCGATCACGCACCGATCGGCATCGTCGGCGATCGCCTGGTGGCCGCCGCAGGTCGCCGCAGCACACGACCGAACGTCTTCGCCAACATGGTTGCTGGTGTCGATGTCTTCGATTTCTCGACTGGCACGTGGTCGAGTGCAGCCGGTATCCCGACCCAGCGCGCGGGCACGATGGTGGTGACGGTCGGCAGCGAGGTCATCGTCATGGGTGGCGAAAGCGACAGAGTCGCTGCAGCGCGCGATTCGGTCGAGGCCTTCGACACGGTCGACGGCAGCTGGCGACGGCTCGACGGGCTGTTCCAGGGCGTGCATGGTGGCGGTGCCGCCTTGCTGGCCGACGGTCTGCACGTTGCCTCCGGCAACGTCACCAAGGGTGGTGGCGCCGAGAGCAATACGCACCAGCTGCTACCGTTCACGCCCTGATCCGTACCGCGGGATCCGCCTCGGGCCGATAGTGCGGGCAACGCGTTGTCGGTCCGTGCGGCGGCGAACGCTTTCGCTGTACGTGAAGGCTCATCGAGAAACGCCTCTCGCTCATCCCGAGCTGAAAAGTCGTGCTCGAGTCGCTGGACTTCATTACGCTCATGAGGAACTGCTCGAACTGCTTGCCGCCTTGCCCGAGCGTGATCCTTGGCTGTCACTGCTCGACGCCGACGGTGTACACACGAGCGGCGCACCACAGGCCTCGCTGGCTGTACTGAGCGAGATCGACGAGGCCGGACAGACTTTACGCCTGTTTCATGAATGATCTCCGTTTATCCGCCGCAGCCAGCAAAGCAATAGACCAGGAGTTCAACGCGCAGGTGCCGATCGACAGAACATGCGCGTGTGCAAATCACAACGCTGGCAATAGACTTCGGTCGAACGAGTCCTCATCCAATTTCGGATAGAGCCGCTTCACTTGCCTTCGCTGGTGGCAAACTTACCCAGGAATAACTCGTACAGGCAGCCAACCACATCGGTTCCCTTGTCGATCACAATATAGATTTTGTTGATGCTGTCGATCAGCAACACCAGTTTCGCGGTATCCAACCCCCAGCCGGGAAAAGTAGTTGTCTGGAAATGCGCCCTGCAGCGCCCAGTTGTTCTTCTCGTAGGTGGCTGGTTGTCCCTTTGTTCGGCGAGGCGAATACGGAATCTATCCTGGACAGCCGGGCGGGCCTGGCGGAACTAACGGTTACCGGCATCGGCAGTTGTCTACTCGAGTAAAATAACTGCCACTACAGCGGCACACTCCCGTGGCGATAATCCAATCGCTGACTCCGGAAAGCACCCAACTGCTGATCATTCATGTGTCCAAGCAAGAGTAGCGGGTTGTCGGCCTCGTAGCGGCTTTCACGCCACGACGAGGCAATTTACCGCAGACTGGCAACCCCAGTCTCGCTCCACCATCAGCCGTTTCGGCCTCCGCAACATGATGTTCGACGTGTAGTGTGGAGACTGCCCGTCTACCGCTCCGGTCGAGGCGATCGATGCTGTCGCCATCGGCTACGTGCCGCGTGAGATCGCCAACACGATCGACGGCTGGGAGATCAAACTGCTCGGCGAGCGACTCCCAAACGCCTGCAGGCCAGCCGATGTTCGATGCGAATGGCGGGGTCATGCGTGAATAGGGTGCGGTCAGCAGACGGATTCTATGTTCTGTATCAGGTACTTCATCGCCAGTTCCTGGTCCGAGCCGGTCGAAGCACCCTCTATGTGATATGACGTGTAAAAGACGCAGCCTGCTGAATCGCCTGGCTTGAAACCGACCGTGATGGGCTTCGTGCCTGCGTAGTCTGTGTACTCGGATATGTCTGCTTCGATATAGGTGGTTGTATCGCTGATGACGCTGTCGATCGCGGTCCACTTGTCCAGGTCGAAAATCAACTCGATGTCATCGCCGACGACGGATGCCAATCCCGGATTCACGACGCGGCCGACCGCGCTACCGTTGAAGTCGGTCAAGTTCCCGGCAAAGTTGATGGTGTCGGGAAAGACGGTGCTCAGCCAAGGATCGGATCGGTCCGAAAAGTAGAGATACTTCCCACTCTCGCTGAAGGAGCGGACCGCCGCATTGATATCGTCATCGTCTCCCAGGTCGGTCTCGCAATTGACGAACAGGGCGTCATATTGGTTCAGCCCGCCGTCCATGAAGGTGTCCGCCTCTGTCGGCTCGATGACCGACAAGCCTTTCGACTCGCAATCCTCGCTGCCTCTTGCAAGCTCGGGATTCTCGCCGTCGAAGGGCAGGCCATCTGTGCCGTTCAACGTACACCCTTTCAACTGCGCGAGCAGCACTTGAACACCGTCGTATTCTCCGGTGAGAACCGCCCAGCGTATGCTGGAATCGGTGCTTAGGATTGTCGGCTCCACCGCATTGACTCCACTTACGACCACATCGACCTCGAAGATCCGCTCCTCGAAACCTTCTGCAACGATCTCGAAACTCGTGGTGCCAGACTCCGGTACCAGCAACACACACACATAGCTGCCGGTCGCGTCGGTAAGACACCGATTGCTATTCAGGACACCGCGCAGCGTCATGCCGGTCGCGCTTGTCGGAGCATTCGATGCGCTGGCTCGGATTTCCGCACCAACCAGCGGCGTTACCCCATCGGTCGCGAACGCACTCCCACAGAGAAGCGTTTGCGCAGGCGTTTCCTGGACACAGCTTTCGAGACCACCAATTCCGCCGCCTGCATCTTCAATAACTGGTCCATCGTCGTCATCGCTACCGCTACTGCAAGCAGTGAAAAAGAAGGCCAGGCAGAGTAGGGCGGCGTGAGCTCTGGACATTTCAATCCCCGATGGTTTGTGTGTACTGGCTGCCCGACGAACCATGAAGTAATGAATTTCTTGCGTAAAGCAGTCCAAAGACTAGGAGCCTGCGCGGTAGAAACCACGGAGGCTGAGGATAATCGACGATAGGCAGCATGACGACAAGCTACGTTCGCTACACGCCTGATCAGGAGCTCCTGTTGCCACCCCCCCATTGCGGGAATGGCTGCCAGAAGGGCACCTTGCTTACTTCATCAGTGACACCATCCACGCATTGGATCTGTCGGTATTTCATGAGCGCTACGCTTCGGGTGGCACCCAACGGCAGGATCAAGTTCATTATGGGTTTTCGTCAACTCAGTTTGCGCGGCTACGAGAAAGCCAGTGCAGAGTGGAAGTTGGCGTGCCTGTCGTTGAATCTCAGACGGATGGCGTATCTGTGAGGTGCCAGTGTCTGAAAGCCACTAAGAGCATCGATTGAACTCATCGTGCGGCTTGCAGCCGCCACTTTTCTCGTGTCGTCAATTGGATCGATCACCGAAGCGGCAGCGTGGCCTGTCGCAGCCCTAGATTTCCAATCTTCACGCGCAGCCGCTCCGGTCTTGGCTCATTGCCGCGCGGACTCTGCTGGTGCATCTGCTCGAGCACCATCACCGGGCCGTATCCCGTAACGAATTGTACGAGATCGACTGAAACGGGCGCTGCCTCGGCATCGCCACGATCGACAGAACCGTCAAGGCATTGCGACATGCGCTCGGCGACGACGCGAAATGCAACGCGTAGTGCGCACGCTCAACGACTACGGCTACCGTCTCGTCTCGGCGGACGAAATGAGCATGCCGAATGTTGCGACAGCGAACGGCTGTTGCCTTTCGAGCCATGCAATGAACACCATGCAAGTCTGGCGTCAATAGACCATCACCACTAGACGAAAGATTTAGTGAGAACTGACTCCAGGCTTGTCATTGTGGCCAACAGGAAAAGCTGGAGAGCAAGAGTTCGAATGTGCAGCGGCATTCAGAAGGGAGCAGTGAGGATACGCGCGCCGCAGTGCTCGGTCGCCGGTGTCGCACTTCTAATTGGAATTCTGCACTCGTCACCTGTTGCCGCCGAGCGTTGCGACGACCTTGCGGGACGCGTGGTGTCTGTCGAAGGCGACGTGCGTATCGATGGTCAGCCGGCGCGCATGAACGGGGAAATCTGCAGCGACGAGCAGCTCGACGTCGGCAACCTTAGCCGCGCGGCAGTGAGGTTGGAGGACACGCAAACGGTCGTGCGCATCGACCAGAACTCGGCCTTCGTCATCAAACGCTCGGAGACCGGGCGCTCGTGGCTGGATCTCCTCGACGGAATCATCTATCTCTTCAGTCGACGACCCGAATCTCTGCGCGTCGACACCCCCTACGTGAATGCGGCAATCGATGGGACGGAATTCGTCGTCGAGGTGACGGCCGCGCGAAGCGAGGTCACGGTCATCGAAGGCGGCGTGCGCATCGACAATCCTGCCGGCGGGGAGCTGCGTCTCGCACCCGGTGAGGCGGGAATCGCCGAGTCGAACGGCGCACTGGCGCGACGTGTCGACGTAGATCCACAGAACGCAGTTCGCTGGGCGTTGCACTATCCACCCATCGGCATCGCCGAACGAGCCAGTGGTGAAGCGCGGCGGGCGGCGGCGCTATTGGCGAGTGGCGATGTCGATGCCGCAACGCGGATACTCGACGCCGCCCCCGAAGACGCGGCGAAGCTGGCACTCGAGTCGATGATTGCCGTGACACGGAATCGAGCAAATGACGCGCTAAAACTTGCTGAACAGGCAGTGAATCTCGATCCCGTGTCGTCGGTAGCGCGCACCGCGCAGTCCTACGCGCACCAGGCCCGCTTCGACATCGATGCAGCACTGGCAAGCGCTCGGGTTGCAGTACGCAACAATTCGCGCGACGCCTACGCACTCGCCCGCTTGGCCGAGCTTCAACTTGGCGTCGACGAAACCACTGCGGCGCTCGCGAGCGCGCGCGAGGCCACACGGGTCGACCCCGAGAATTCCCTCGCTTATAGCATTCTCGGATATGTGTATCTGATCCAGCTTGACGTCGACGCGGCGCAAACCGCCTTTGCGGAGGCTATAGCACGCGATCCGGGAGATCCGCTTCCCCACCTCGGTCTGGGCCTTGCGACGATTCGCGATGGATACCTGACCGAAGGCCGCGAGCACATCGAGGTCGCCGCAAGCCTGGACCCGAACAACGCACTAATTCGCAGCTATCTTGGAAAGGCCTACTTCGAGGAGCGGCAGACAGACGATGCCGCCGCACAATTCGACCTTGCGCAGTCGCTCGATCCGGAAGATCCGACGTCGTGGTTCTACAGGGCGCTGCTCGCCCAGGCACTGAACCGGCCGGTGGACGCCTATCGAGATATCGAGCGAGCCCGGGCGTTGAACGACAACCGGCTGATCTACCAGTCGCGACTGCTGGTTGACAAAAGTGAAGCGGCCGGTTCGCTAAGCCTCGCAAGAATCTATACCGACCTCGGTTTCGAGCAGCCTGCGATCAACGAGAGTACTCGCTCTATCGAGACTGATCCGACTAATTTTTCGGCGTATCGGTTT
>ENA-ORXR01000084-ORXR01000084.1-marine-metagenome-genome-assembly--contig:-NODE-84-length-138435-cov-6.444723_pt1 | contig 138435 bp, 119 predicted proteins | sample MGYA00237866_ERZ511479 | MGnify/ENA metagenome assembly ERZ511479 | reverse complement strand
GCAGCTGATCGACTGGTATCGGGCACGCTGGGAGATCGAGATGTACTTCGACGTGCTCAAGAACGGCTGCAAGGTCGGGCGTATGCGCCTGCACGTGTGGACATCAATGAAGCCTTCCCGCTGCGCGGCACCATCGCTTGTGAGTGCGGCAACTCGCTGACGTCCTGCTATTCCAAGAGCTGCACGGGCAGACGCTACCCGTATTACATTTGCCGCAACAGGAAATGCGAGTACAAGGGCAAATCCATTCCGAAGGCAAAGCTGGAGGGAGAGTTTGAAGCTTTGCTGAAAACGCTGACGCCCTCTCAGTCTTTGTTTGATGCGGCGAACGCCATGTTCAAAACGCTGTGGAAACAGCGTGAGAGCAGCCAGCAAAAACGACAGGCGTTGTTGAAGCAGCAGATCAGCAAGATTGATCGGGATATTGAGCAAGCGCTTGATCGGATCGTGGCTGCTGAATCCGCTACAGTGATTAAAGCGTTCGAAAAACGCATCACCGACAGTGAGAATGCCAAGCTCGTTTTGGAGGAAAAATTGGTCAATTCCACGCAGCCCATCAGGAGTTATGAGCAGATGTATCGAACTGCCTTCGACTTTCTTCAAAAACCCTATAAAATATGGGCTTCCGGGACATTTGCAGACAAGCGCGCAGTGCTAAAACTGGCATTCACTGACCGCATTACCTACGTGCGAAATGAGGGGTATCGAACTCCCGCTTTATCGTTACCGTTCAAGGTGTTAGGGGGTGATTTGGGGGAGAAAATGCAAATGGTGCCGGCACCAAGAGTCGAACTCGGGACCTACTGATTACAAATCAGTTGCTCTACCAACTGAGCTATACCGGCACTGAAACTGTCTGACACTGAAGCGCACAATCACATTCCACGCCACTCTCAGATCTTACCTACCTTCCCCAAGGCTTTGACACTTGGCGAAGCCGCATAGTGTATGCATTTCAAGCGCGTTTGGCAACGCATCGGGCGATGAAATCATAATTATCGGTAACTTGGTCAAAAATGAACCGAATTTCAGGGCTTAGTCCTGGCAATTGGCAGCCAGACTAATCTGCTGCGGACTCAGGCTACCGGCAAGCACTGATACCCCTTTTAACACCAGAACAGCGTCTCTGATCACCTCATTTTCCATTAAAGACTCCAGAATCGCAGACTCTCCACCGGTGACAATGGTTGTAACAGGGCCCACCAATTTGCGCGATTCCAACACGAATCGATCCATAGCACCCACCGAGGCGAAGCCTGTTCCTCCGGCGATTCCAGCTGCGGTGTTGTCTGAAAATGGCGTTATTTCGCCATCTGCAGCAAACAAGGCGGAGGTGTACTTCCCCAGCGAGCGGCGCATGGTGTAGATACCGGGCAAAATCGCACCGCCTCTGTGCTGACCGTCAGCATCAATCACATCCACGGTGGTAGCGGTGCCGGAGTCAATAACGCATAAGGCTCCAGGGTGTGCCGCGCGCGCACCAATCATGGCAGCCCAACGATCAATACCAAAGGTTGATGGTTCCAGATAAGCGTTCTTCAAGCCCTTGAATTCAGCGGTGGACACCACTTCGATAGGCTCAACGCCAAGCTGGGAACAGCACCAGGCTGACAGGTTTGGCAACAGCCTGTCGCCTGCCACATTCGAGACGACAATACTGTCTGGAAGTTGGTTGGCCAAGGGTTTGCGCCAAAGCTGTTCGAGCACCTCGTGCAGAAAAACGTCCTTCCATGCGAAGGTCTCTAGCACGTGCAGCCCCTCTTCATCCTCAATAGCCGCCTTGCAGCGAGAATTACCAATGTCTACCAGAATTCTCATAGCGTTGGTCTTATAGATACATTGCCGCCATACAGCGGCAGAAGCTTTCCTGCGCTCTCGACCAGCAACGCACCGTGTTCATTGACCCCGCAGGCGCGAGCATTTTCTGTGGCTTCCTCACGATGAATGACCACATCCTTGCCCATCAACCAGTCACGCTTGGCCCATGTGGAACCAAAAGCCGCCCACCCTTGCTCTACAAACACACCGTGGGCGCTTAGCACAGCTGCACAGATCTTACCTACCAAATGATCTCTGTCCGATGGCTGAAGCTCGACGCTTGCAGCTCGCAGGGACGTAGCACCGATACCAAGAGCGACCACTGAATCATCATGCTGAACGTTGATCCCAATACCGGAAATCACATCGGTGGCAGCGCTTGCACGGGCATCGCCATCTGCCGAAACAGTAAACACTTCGGTCAGTAAACCACCAAGCTTCCTGTGATCAAGAATGACATCGTTTGGCCACTTCAACATTACATCCAAACCGAATTCGTGCTCCAGCACTTCTGCAATGGCAATGCCTGTCACCAGACTCAGACCCGTCAGATTCCGGGCTGATTGAAAATGCCGGGATAGGATAGAGAATGTCATATTACCCGGCAGGGTCTGCCAGACTTTGCCACGCCTGCCGACACCTGCTTGCTGCCAATCGCTTGTGCAGATCTGTGCTCGGCCTTCACTGAGTTGAGCGTCCATCGCTTCACGCCGAGAACTCAACCACGTATTGGTTGAATCAAGCTTGTCGAACACATGCACATCAGCTGGCGTGTTGCATCCCGCTCGTACGGCATGTAGAACGATATCAGCATCAGGAAGTTGCGCCTTCATTAGCTGTTCACCGCGCTCGCACCCAGCCAGGCGTCAACAACTTGCTGGTCGGTCACGCTGAGTACTGCGGTATCCAGCGGAGCCGCTTCAATCGACAGGCTACTTTCCTGTAGCTGACCCAGACGAAAGTAATGAATTGCTACACAACGTCTGTCAGCTAAACGTGCAAGGTGGTTGGCAACATCCGCTTTTGACACTGAAAAACCAGCAATGGCGATCAGCAGATCGCCTGCACTTAATCCCGCACGTTCGGCAGGTGAACCACTCATGACATGAGTAAGCCTAACCCCACCCGGCGCGTCAATCAGGTTAGCGCCCATCCAGAAAGCCCTGTGTTCTTCGTGATCATCGCCACCCGTCGTTGTTTTACGGGTACCACCCATATCATCAGCTGACTTACGCGCTTTCCATTGCAGACTGACTCCCAGATTGTCAAGCGCACTAGTCAAAGGCAAGTCATCAGTCTTGTAGAGCGCTGTTTTAAAAAAGTCAGATAAATCCTTATCAACAAGTTGAGCCACCAATGCTTGTGGTTCCTGCTCGCCGATACCTTGTCCGGTTGTCGTCCATTGCTCCCACAGCAGCAACATCAGTTTATCCAGCGTCACCGCACTATCGCTATGACCTCGCAACAGACTATCCAGGCACATCGCCACTAGCGCACCCTTGGCATAATAGCTGACGATGGCGTTGGGGGCATTTTCATCTTGCTTGTAAAATTTATGCCAGGCATCAAAGCTTGAGTCCGTGACACTTTGCGTCAGCCTGCCCGCGCCACGTTGCACTCGCGTCAATGTTTTCGACACCACACCCAAATAACGTTCCTGCGTTATCAAACCACAACGCACTAGAATCAAGTCATCATAGTAGGACGTCATGCCTTCAAAAAACCAGAGCAATTCGGTATAGGATTCAGCTTGCAATGTATACGGCACGAAGCGCGCAGGCTTTATGCGTTTAATGTTCCAGTTATGAAAATATTCATGACTACACAACCCAAGAAAATCAAGGTATTTGTCGCTCACCTCTTTTTCGCCCCGTACGGGAAGATTTTCCCGGGTAATCATCAATGCAGTTGATGAACGATGTTCAAGCCCACCATAGGCTGCATCAACCACCATAACCAAAAAGACATAACGATCATACGGCGCGGGTTTGCCGAAAAAATTAATCTCGTACTCACAGATACGAACCAGATCATCTACAACTCGCTGCTCATCAAAGTAACAGCCACCGGTAAAAACAACTTCATGCGGCACACCACAGGCGGTGAAATGCAAACGATTGAATGCGCCCATCTCCACTGGATGGTCAATCAATTCATCGTAGTCCGCTGCGATGTATTCACCAAAACCTGATGTATCGACCTGTTTACTCGGCAAGGTGGTTGCCACGTCAAATGTCTCGTTGATATCGTGTAAGGGTCGCTGCAAAAAGACACGATGAGGCAGCGATTCAAATCCTTGCACGCATAAAAATACACTGGTGCCGTTAAAAAAGGCATGTGTTCTATCTACATGCGCAGACCTTACTGACAGGTCCCAGGCGTAGACACGATAATCTATCGTCAACTGCGCCAGACCCGCAGGGGCTCGCCAGGTAGATTTGTCGACTTTGACTAACGCCACCTCTGATCCTTCGCACTGGGCGCGAATGCTTACAATGTTTCGCGAAAAGTCACGGATCATGTAACTACCCGGTATCCAGTTAGGCAAACTCAGTACCTGACCGTTGGCATCAGGGCTGGACAACGTCATCTGCACATCTATCACATGCGCATCGGCATCCGATATACCGAGCCTGTATTCAGTATTACTCATGTAAGTAAATCATCCAATAAAGCTGATTGCTATGCCGACAGTTGTGGAGAGGCAGATACCAATGCCAGTTGAACTTCTGATTGCGCTGACCACATACATCTGCCCGATAGTCTAGGGCTTTTGCCAGCACAAAGCACGTAGCCGTCGATAGCGTCGCAGATGTCACTAAAGATTTCAGGGGTTATTACGTGCTGCCGACACACTGTTTCATGTGTGTGATTCTAATTCATATATCTGACAACACTCCTCGAGAAATTTACCGGGCAATAGTGGTCACCCTATGCGTTGCGATGCTCATGCCTACTCTGCCTGCTCAGGCATCACCCTTCAAACACCGTGCGGCAGATGGCACCGTCACATTCAGTGATGCGCCTATCAGTAATGGCAAAGTGATCAGGAACAGCTACAAAAGCCAAAAAAACAGACCTGCTGCCAATAACCCCTGCAAAGGTCTCAGCAGCGCTGGTATCGATGCAAAAGGGCAGCGACTAAACGAAAAATTTGCTGAAGCATCCAGGCTCAGTGGCGTACCGGCGACGCTGCTCAAAGCGGTTGCCCGCGCAGAGTCCTGCTTTGAGCCGACAGCCGTTTCACGGGCGGGCGCAAAAGGGCTTATGCAATTGATGCCACATACAGCCAGATCACTAAACGTGAGTAATAGTTTCGATATTGACCAGAATTTGCAGGGTGGTGCCCGTTATCTGGCTTCCATGCTCGCCCGCTACTCCAACAATCTGGACATGGCACTTGCCGCATACAATGCAGGGCCAAGCAATGTGGATCGGCACAAAGGCATTCCCCCCTACAAGGAAACCAGAAGCTATATCAGTTCTGTCAGGGCGTTTCAAGACAGATACACAGTCATGCAGCAACCGTCCACCGTGCTCGCAGCTACTGAAGATTCTGATCAGGGCCTGAGGCAAACCGCCGCACAAGAGTAGAAATACTTTTTATGGTGTAAGCAACCCAACTCTGATTTGCTTGCCTGCCTGTCGAAGAAAGTGCAATTCCAGCGATAAGGTAGAGCTATACTTGCGCTCTCCAATGACTACAAGGTTCAGAGCCTCCACCCATGAGCAAATCAGAGCCCGTCGAGGCCAGCAATTTCATTCGTAACATGATCGACGCTGATGTGGCCGCAGGCAAACATGACGGCCAGGTGCTTACCCGATTTCCGCCAGAACCCAACGGGTATTTGCATATTGGTCATGCCAAGTCCATTTGTCTGAATTTTGGCATGGCCCAGCGCTTTAACGGGCGATGCAATTTACGCTTTGATGACACCAACCCGGTACGTGAAAACGAAGAATACGCACTTGCTATTCAAGAGGATGTGAGTTGGCTGGGTTTTGAATGGAGCGACTTGAAACACGCCTCTGATTACTTTGAACAGTTGTATCAGTATGCCTGCGAACTTATTCGCCAGGGCAAGGCGTACGTCGACAGCAGTAGCGCCGAGGAGCTACGCGCACTTCGTGGCACGTTAACCGAGCCTGGCACACCCAGTAAATATCGAGAACGCACAGTGGACGAAAACATGGACCTGTTCCAGCGCATGCGCAATGGTGAATTTGATGATGGTGCTCATGTGCTTCGCGCGAAAATTGATCTGGCCTCGGGCAATATGAACATGCGCGATCCCACGTTGTATCGAATCCGCAAAGTTGACCATGTGCGCACAGGTGATGCCTGGTCGATATATCCGATGTATGACTACACCCACTGTTTATCTGATGCTATAGAAGAAGTAACTCACTCCTTATGCACCCTCGAGTTCGAGGATCATCGCCCCTTGTACAACTGGGTACTTGAGCAGCTGGATACTCCAGGTAAACCGGAGCAAACCGAATTTGCCCGGCTTTCACTCGAATACACCATGCTCAGCAAGCGCAAGCTGATTCAGCTGGTTGAAGAGAAACATGTACACGGCTGGGATGATCCACGAATGCCTACCATCACTGGTATTCGACGACGTGGCTATACCCCCGCTTCTCTGCGAGATTTTTGCGAACGAATTGGCGTTACCAAAAACGACGCCTGGATTGAAATGGTTATGCTTGAAAACTCTATCCGTGACCAGCTCAATATCGAGGCCCCCAGACGAATGGCAGTACTGGACCCGATTAAAGTCATCATTACAGATCTCGACGAGAACTACGTAGAGACACTGAGCTTCGCCAATCACCCGCAGAACGAGGCGTACGGTCGGCGAGACATTCCATTTTCACGCGAAATATGGATCGAGCGCGATGACTTTGCTGAAGCTCCACCGCCCAAATATCAGCGATTGATCCCCGGTGGCGAAGTCAGGCTGCGCGGTAGCTATGTCATAAAATGCAATGACATCATAAAAGATGACAACGACAATATCGTTGCTCTGCACTGCACCCATGATTCTCAGACCCTTGGAAAAAAACCGGAAGGTCGCAAAGTCAAGGGCGTTATCCATTGGGTTTGTGCTCGTCAGGGCATCAACGCAGAGGTCCGACGATACGAGTCGCTTTTCACAGTACCCGATCCGGCCTCCGCAGAATCTCTCTCAACAGTGATCAACGCCGATTCCGAACAAGTACTAAAAAATTGTGTGGTTGAGCCCTTGCTGGCAGACACGCAACCCGAGGAGCACTTTCAGTTTGAAAGGCTAGGGTACTTTGTGAGCGATCGTCGAGATCATAGCGCTGCAAAACCGGTTTTCAATCGAATCGTAACGCTTCGCGACACGTGGGCAAAATAGTCGATCAAATCACAAGTTTAGTTGTTACAGCATCGCTGATGGATGAATACTGCCCATTGCAACCCGATGACTTGCCAATGAGGCAATACGGAGTAACTCACTTCGCATTGACGGATTGCTATCTACCTACTATTACTTAAGGGACAAGGTTAAGAATCTGACGCACTGAATTTTCTGCTCGCCACGAGCAGTAGTGTGTTGGATCAACGGCCACCGAATCTACAAAAATTCTGTTGGTGAAAAATCCTATGCACAAGCGCGCGCCCGTTGTATACAAAAGAACTCTGGTAGCAGCAGCTATCCTTTCCGTTAGTGCCTGTTCCAGCATGCCAAAGGGGGCAGGTATTGATCTAGGTGGCGTCGGCAACGGTATTGCCAAAGCTGGCAAGGCAACAGCTAACGCCACCCGGAAGACCTGGAATACGACGGCCTACCTGTTGGGCTTCACCGATTCCATAGATGGCGGTGAGAAAGCCAGGCCTACTGATGAGCAATTGCTGCTCGCCGACGGCGAGGTCAGCCAGGTGCTGCCGCTTGAGGATGCGGAGTTGGCTCAAGAAGCAACGACGCAAGCCGCAGAGCAAGGCCGTCCAGTTCTCCTTGAACCTGCAACAGCACAAACAAGCGATACGCTCGACATTGATAGCACCGAAATCGCGGATGATGTAACTTCCACGACGCTAGCCATCAACGACGAGGCCATGAAAATCAAGGAAGACTTGGTTCATGAGGTAGCACCTAGCGAGACCCTTTGGGACATAGCAAAAAAGACCACTGGTGATGCGAATAACTGGCATATTCTCGCCGACATCAATAATCTGAATCAGAATGCTGCGGTATTCCCCGGTCAAACGCTGCTCATCCCCTCTAGTATGGTCAAACCTGGCTACGGCATGCCAATCGCCTCGGCCGAGCCAGAGCTTTTAGCCGATACAAAGAGCATTGATGACGAGCTCACAGATGAGTTAACCGACAGCGTTCGACTTGAGCTTCCAGCCACCATTGACAACACTTCTGCAGACACTTCGAACACTGCACTCGGGGAGCCTGCGCAAATCGATGATGCATCCGCTCAATTGGCAGCTGCTAGTCAAGGTGCAGTACCTTACGACCTGAATGATGGTGAAACACTCTGGGATTTTGCCAAGCGCACAACGGGTGATGCGCTGAACTGGGAAGCCATTGCAGAACAAAACAATTTTACGGAAAAACAGGCAGTAACCGTATTTCCGGGACAAACCATTTTCGTGCCGCAGACACTCGTGGATGCCAAAACGGACATTACTGAAACTGCGGCAGCCCCTGCAGATGATATGGCTCAGCAAGTCGAACAGGTTTTGGCATCTGCGGAACCTGTGACAGTGACAGCAGCACCGATTGAAAACGCAGTCATGGATGAGCCGGTGCTGAAGATCGAACAAGCAGTACCTGCAACTCTGTCAGCCGCCTCTCCAGAAGTACTTGCGGGTGAACTATCAAAGACACCACCAGATGCGCCAAAGGAGGTTCGCAAACTTGTTATAGGTAGTATCGATGCGTTGGCACCGGAAGTGTCGGCGCTTGACGAGACGCAACCTACAACCATTGTCGAGGCGACCTACAAAACCGATGATTCATTGGCGCAAGTCGATGCCACTACAGAATCTGTACAGATAGTTGATAACGACAGCATCCCTGAGAATATCATGGTAAGCGGCACGTACTATCCAAAAGCTGTTTACAACGATGCCAATTTCTCATCCAGTCTCCTGATGCGGGTATCGCCAGGGACCACCCTGCAGGTATCACGCGCTATGGGAACCTGGTTTGAAGTAGAAACTGACAAGGGTGTTGGCTACGTTCACCAAAGAGATATCAAGTAACTCTTTGCTTGGTGACTACCAGGAAATTTTGAGTTAACCTTAAATATTTAAACATGCAGTATCCATTAAAGCCCGGCTTGAACAAGCTGGGCTTTTTTGTGCGCGCATGCTTATCGGAATCAAAAAATACGACGGAGTGTAAACGCCTATCAAATCACAAAGTTGTTGATGGCAAAGCGATTTTTGTAGCGCCCAGCCGATAATAAAACCACGTAAGGTAAACATTTGCAAACAGCAGATCAGCACGGTTTTGCCAGATACGCTCATGCCTCACAATCTGTTCATTCACCATTTGTAACAATCCATTCAGTAATTTGCAAACATCGCCACTCGAACAACAGTGATCGTTTGAGGCAGATGATTCAAGGGCAACAATAATCTCTTGCTCTCATCTCGATGGCCCGATGCTTATGACATAAAGGCTGGATATAAAAATGATAAGAAAAACCAGTATTAGACAGTTACCCATTTTTGTATTGCTGGCGTTTGTTCTTACAAGCTGCGCCTCGACAGGCAACAATGCGATGAAAGATGGTTCTGACACAACCAGTCAGGAAATCGTATACGAGGTAAAGCCCGGAGACAGCTTGAGCAGTATTGGTAAAAGTCTGACCGGTTTGTATGAATCCTGGGAGGTAATCGCTGTGTACAACGACATCACTGACCCAAAGTCTCTTGCGGTAGGCCAGACCATCAAAATTCCTGGCACATTGATCAAACCCGTTAGGCCACTGCCGCCGAGAGCTCAGGCTTCGTTTATCAACAAGACTGCAGCCAGCATCGCAAACCCGTCAACACAGATGGGAGTAACAAAGGCTAACGGCGTCAATACTGTTCCCGGAACATCAGCGCAGTTCGATGATTTTGCGCCCATCACGATGTATTCAGTCGAAGTTAATCGCTCTTTCACGTTAGAGCCGATTGACCCAACGCTGGCCTTGAAAGGCGACCAGCGCACTTTTGGCTCAAAGGCACCGCAAATTAAAGTCAGTGGCACCTACTACCCCAAAGGCATTTATGAAGAACCTGCGAACTATGCCCGCCTGATTCGACGGGCTGCACCAGGGACGCGCTTCACTTTGGAGCAGGAAGTCAACAACTGGTACAAGATCACCACTGATGAAGGTGTAGGTTACATTCGACAAAGCGACAGTAAGTTAGTGGACTAACAGACGTTTATTGTCTGTGTGTAGGTAAAATCCAGCCCTGATTCCCGCGCTCACAAATTCAGGTGCGATGTAACTCGCCGTCATATTACGTGGCATCTGACTACGTCGGGTTACTGGCGCGACTTATTAGTGCCGTGCTTTAAACCGTTTATTAAGCACTCCTGTATTGTTAAGGGCCTCTCATGAAAATATCCAGGTAGATGATCTTGAGCCGATCCATACTGACACTGTTACGTCATGCCAAATCCAGTTGGAATAATCACCAACAGTCCGATCATGACAGACCTCTCAATGAACGCGGCAATCGAGACGCGCCTGACATGGCCCGTAGACTTGTTGATCGCGATAGTATTCCTGCGCTCATTCTGTGCAGTACAGCACAACGCACCCGTGACACAGCGAAGCATCTACTCAGTGTATTTGGCGAGCCTTCACCCGCTATCACTTTTGACGACGCACTTTATCTGGGATCGCCAGACAAGCTACTAGAGGCACTTGAGAACGTTCCCGATAATATCCAGCATGTGATGATTATCGCGCATAACCCCGGCATCGAGGATTTGAGCGCTATTCTCCAGAGCTGTGCAAGCGACACCATGCCAACGGCTGCAATCCGGCAATTCTCTTGCCCATCGTTTAGCGGCTTAAAGAAACAACTGGCATTGTCCGTGATACGCCCCTTGCAGGCCGACAAGACCAACAGTATCGATCTTATCTACTCGGACCACCCCAAGAGCGCTATCGCCTGAACTATGGATCAATGGTGCTGACATGAATCGAGGGCGTATCACCTTTTCGATAATTGCCAGGTTGCTTGAGGATGGCGGCCATGGCGACATCGCGCTCCTCTTCCGTGGCAAACCAGCGCACACCTGCCCAGTCATCTCCCAGCAGATGCGGCATTCTGAAAGGATCACTCTCTGGCAGCTCTACTTTGACGCCGTACGGTTTATTGCCTTCTATCACGATAATATTTTCTCCAAACGCTCTGCACGATTATCCTCTATATCGGCCGTGTGATGATCATGGTGATGGCAGATAGAAGAATTAACTACCCCCTGGGCGCGTTGAAGACTGTTTTAAAGGATAATGAAGTAATCTTTCGACCTTTACTGGAGCTCAACCATGAACTTTCGCCTCGCAGCGCTCACAGCAATATCGGCAGCCATGCTGGTATCTGGCTGTACTCAGGAATCACAAAACACCATTGGACGTTCCATTCAGAACTGGACCGGAACCGACGGCATCATCGAAATCTACGCTGGTGACAAACTGGTCAAACGTTTTATGAAAATCGATAAACTGTCAACCGCCGCTGGTACCAGCTCGGGTGAGTCGCGCCCGTACCGCTTTGGATACGGCGTTCTGGATACAAATCTCAACGGTACAGCGGACAGCGGTGAGAAAAAAGTCTATTTCGAATTCAGTGACTATTCAACTTCATATGTCTTTTTTGAAAATCCGGACTGAACTTATTGCGTCACATAATTGCTACGCACAACCCGTTTAATTTCATATATTTACTTGACATACCTAGAGCAAGAACTAAAGTCCATATGCGTACTCCGATCACGAGTCGGTGTCGCGTTCTCACCCCCAAATTGGGCCCGCTTGTCGGGCCCTTTTTTTTTACCAGGCTGGCCTTCACGGGCTCGGCTCAAAGGCGCGCTATACTGCGCGCCGTAGCGGGAGAACAACACTATGCGGATGGACTACTTCAGTGATCTGGTTGAAAAGGCAATCGCCGATTCTCAGGTCGAAATAACAGGCGATGGCAGTAAATTCGAAGCGCGGGTTGTTAGCGACTCGTTTGAGGGACTGTCTACGATCAAACGCCACAAACTTGTGTATGCCGTACTCAATGAGCATATTAAATCGGGGGCTATTCACGCACTAAGCATAAAGGCATTCACAAAAAGCGAGTGGGCTGACACATCCAGTCCGTCGTAAGCCTGGCGAGCGCAACACGCGCAAGCCCGTCTTGCGGGCCCTGCATTGCCCCGTCAGCTTACGGCCCGTCCCACATTAACTTGAGCATCTCAGGCGCCCATGCATCTCGCCCCGCTGCGCTGTTCGGCGGTTGAATAGCCCGCTATTCGCCCGTATCCGTCCTTGCTGGACGAACACCTGAGATGCTCAACCTATTATGGAAGAACCCTTAGCTCATACGAAAGAAAATACCAGACATGGCCCGATTCTGGCATTTGAAAACCCATTCAAGTTAACGTGCTCGATGCCAAAGGACCACGCCTCTATCGTTGAAGCCCTCGGATCCATACCGGTATGAGCAAATACAGCTGAGATGGCGATGGGAAATCAGGATAATCACTTGCAAAGTGACGGAATCGCAAATGCTACGCTTTATCCTTCAATGCGCAGCTGGATAACCTCGCTAGCTCAGAGCACCAGAAACGTTCAACAAAACCCTGAGTCCCGAATCCGTACCATGATCAGCTGCGACAGACTCGCTGGCAAACGTACGATTTATATCCCCGCGGACATGACTGAGTTACAACCAGACTCTTTACGTTATCTGCAGTCATTTGCTGAACTGAATGATTTACAGTTAGTGGAAGATCGACGACGCCATCATGTACAGCCATTGCTTGAACAGCGGAATACACTGTCACCTGATATCGCCAAGGCGATCGGAGAGTTGTTGCAACAATTGGGGATGCCCGGCGCTAAGCGCTCTCGATCGAAACCACACAGGCTCAGCGCAGACAGCCAGCATATCAATATCAAAACATTGATTCGCATGGCAGCCATTGCTGCACCCAAGGCCAAACGCATACTCGTCAAGCCAAAACGAAGGCTGATTAACGTGCTGGATGGTAACAACGAGCCTTTGGTTGCATACGGCAGTAAAATGGTTTCTGCCAGTACCAGCTCTGTACTAAGCCATTTTGACTCACCGCATTTCCGAGCTCTGGGCTACTCTGCAGGTAAACAATATGTCGTACACGTATGCGTTGCGGGTGGCCCGTTGAAAAAACCCGAACTTTGGGCGCAATTTCACACGCTGACTCGCACGGACTTCCAGTTTCAACTATTTAATAGCGAAAATACAGAGGACAGCCTGGGGCTTATCTATGCCACATTCTATCTGGATCTGTCCGACTCACCCGCCCCCTGGTGGCTGAATAACTGGTCAAATAGTCAATTAACCTCATTAATTGATGATGATATTACGTTGCTCCAACAAGCTGGATAAGCTTTTTGATGCACTACGTAAACCATCGACTGAGGGCAACCCCGACTCTTGATACTTACGTGGGCAGATTATCTCTACAACAATGAATAATTCAGGCCACGGTTTCACCGCTGTTATCCTGTATTCTTGCTCGTTGCCTAACTCTCTCTAAAAGCTCACATGTCATTGATTCGGGTGCAAAACGCCTCTATCGCGTTCGGTCCTACCGCTGTGCTGGACAAGATATCCATGACGGTGGAAGCGGGCGCTCGTACCGCTTTGGTAGGACGTAATGGCGAAGGTAAATCGACCTTGCTCAAAATGCTGTCCAACATTCTTCAGCCAGACACTGGCGAAATCATCATCAAGTCCGGACTTAAAGTTGCTTACCTGCCGCAATCTGTTCCTACCGATTTCACCGGCACCACCTATGATGTGGTGGCCTCAGGCCTTGCAGACATTGGCGCTGTGCTCGCTGAATTCCATCGGGAATCGTATCGTCTGGGCCAAGGTGAGACACAGAGTGCGGATGGCAGCAGAGCACTCATCGATCGTCTGGCCGAAGTTCAGGATCAAATTGATGCCAACGATGGATGGGCAATGATCCAGCGTGTTGAACAGACACTGTCGCGCATGCAACTCGATGCCGATGTCATGGTTGAAGGATTATCTGGCGGGATGAAACGCCGCGTTGTGCTAGCCCGTGCATTGGTTACGCAGCCCGATGTCTTGCTACTGGACGAGCCTACTAACCATCTGGACATCGGTGCGGTCGATTGGCTCGAGAGTCACTTGGCGGGCCTGAGCTGCGCACTGGTATTCGTCACTCACGACAGAAGTTTTCTTGACTCGCTGGCTAACAATATTTGCGAAATTGATAGAGGCCAGTTGACACAGTGGCCCGGTAGCTACCTGGCCTATCGAGAGAACAAACAAATAGCCCTGGAGGTAGAGGCCCAACAAAATGCACTGTTTGATAAAAAGCTTGCACAAGAGGAGGCCTGGATTCGTCAGGGTATAAAAGCACGTCGCACCAGAAACGAAGGCCGCGTTAGAGACCTGAAAAAGTTGCGTGAACAACATGCGGCAAGACGCAATGTTGTCGGCAAAGCCAAAATGTCGGTTAACGAGGCGTCAAGCTCGGGAAAAATCGTCTTCGAAGCTGAGAACCTGAACTTCTCGCATGGAGACACACCCATTATTCGCGCATTGACAACAACAATCATGCGCGATGATCGTGTCGGCATCATTGGACCTAATGGCTGTGGCAAATCCACTCTGGTGAAACTGCTGGTGGGTGAACACAACGCCACCTCGGGCGACGTCAGGCGCGGCACCCAACTGGAGGTTGCCTATTACGATCAGCTCAGGGCCATGCTCGATCCCAAGTTGTCAGCCGCTGATAATGTCAGTGGTGGTCGAGACACCGTTACTGTTAATGGCAATCCGCGCCATATCATGAGCTATATGCAGGACTTTCTGTTTGAGCCTTCGCGTGCACGAGCACCTATTACGGCATTATCGGGTGGTGAAACGGGACGCTTGATGTTAGCAAAATTGTTTTTGAAGCCATCCAACCTGATTGTGCTGGATGAGCCGAGTAACGACCTTGATGTAGAGACTCTTGAGCTATTGGAGCATCTACTGGCCGAATACAAGGGCACGGTCATTCTTATAAGCCACGATCGCGAACTTATAGAAAATGTCGTCACTCGAAGCCTGATCTATCAAGGAGGTGGCAGGTTTGTAGACGTAGCAGGTGGCTATGCAGACTTTGAACGAGAAAGGGCTACGTCATCTACATTAAAACCTGTATTCGAGCAATCCAGGGAATCACAGCGCTCGGCTAGGCCAAGCTCATCAAAAACCAATATGCCACCGCAAGCCACACCGGTTAAAAAAGCCAGGAAAGTCCAGATGTCGTACAGTCAAAAACTGGAACTTGAAGCGTTGCCTCAAACCATTAGCAGTCTTGAAGACAAGATTGCCACTATTCACAAGACTATGAATACCTCTGATTTTTATGCGGATAGAGTCAAAGCTGACAAGACAATCAAGGATTCAGAAAAATATCAGGCAGAACTTGATACTGCCTATGCCCGGTGGGAGGAGTTGGAGGCATTAGCCTAACCAGCAAACTGCGATGTCCAAATCAACTCATAATCCGATAAGCAGAGTATTCCTGTCGCATCTATTGGCAATTGCCTGCCTGCTGCTGTTGAGCGATACCGCACTGGCCCATGCCGTCACCGAGGGGGACAAGGGATACATACAGGAAATCTCTGGCGTAAAGATTATCCCGTTCATCTATCTGGGTGCCAAACACATGATCACCGGCTACGATCACATACTGTTTCTTCTTGGCGTGATCTTCTTTCTATATGGTATGAGGCAGATCGCAGGGTACGTCACGCTGTTTGCTATCGGACACTCCACGACCATGCTGGCAGGGGTTTACTTCGATTTTGGTATTAATAGTTATGTGATCGACGCCATTATCGGATTCTCCGTTGTGTACAAGGCATTGGATAATCTAGGCGCTTTCCCGCTCTGGTTTGGTTTCCAACCAGACACGCGTATCGCGACGTTGATATTCGGTTTGCTACACGGATTCGGGCTGGCATCAAAAATTATCGAATACGACATCTCAGCCGATGGCCTGATTGCGAATCTGATTGCATTCAACGTTGGTGTCGAACTGGGACAGCTACTGGCGCTGGCAATGATCCTGCTGGTAATGAGATACTGGCGCGCTACCACAGCTTTTGCAAAACAAGCCTATGCTGCCAACGTAGCCATGATAGCCGCAGGCTTTACGCTCATGGGCTTTCATATCGCAGGCCTCATTGTTACACAGCTTGCTCACGTCCACTAATTGACATAAAGATAAGCAATGCAATCTAATACCGGTGGTCGCAAAACAAACACATCAAGCAATGTACAGGATGTCAACGCCACACCAGGCGGCTTGATCAAGGCAACAGTAGGAGCAGCCGTTGTCGCGAGCGCTATTCTTACGTTTGTCTGGCTACCCGCAGAGTACGGCATTGATCCAACCGGTGTCGGGCATATGCTGGGACTCACCGAGATGGGACACATCAAGGAACAACTGCATGCAGAGGCGGATGCAGCAGCCGCATCGGCCACAAAGACTACTCAAACCGGCCTCTCCAGTCCAGCGATAACCGAACAACTGGATGCAATTCAGCTACAGCTAACAGCTATCGCCGCAAGCATAGAGTCGAAAACACCCACGACCAATAACCACGTTGCAGCACAACCGGCAGCACAACCGGCAGCACAGAATACAAGCAAGCCAGAACCTTCAACAAATCCCGTTACCCAATGGCGTGACGAATTCCAATACTCCCTTGAGCCTGGCGAAGGTATTGAAGTCAAACTTGTAATGGATGAGGGCACCGTCGCCGAATTCGAATGGAGCGCGAATGGCGCCGTGCTCAACCATGACACCCATGGTGATGGAAATGGGCGAAGCATCAGTTACGAGAAGGGCCGATCCATACCTCAGCAAACTGGACAGCTGATAGCCGCTTTTACGGGCAAGCATGGCTGGTACTGGAGGAACAGAACCGATGAAAAGGTTCTGGTTACCCTTCGCACTAAAGGCGACTATAAAGAGATAGCGTTGCCTTAGTGGGCTTGGGCACTCACGAGCTGGAGACAAAATATCACGTTAGGCGCTACAGGAATAGATTAGCCCTGACAAACTCTTATCAGCACTGGCGACTCTCACGTCAATATTTCGAGTAGATGTTGTATTCTTTAAACCACTACTCTGTCATACACAAAAAGTGTGTTGTGAATTGATCTACCCCTGAATTCGATTGAGAGAAACCATAGCCCATCATGCCCAATCTGCACCACCCACAGCTTGATCTGGCTGGAAAAATACGCCCCGGTCTCGATATTCTGGCAAATGAAATTGTTATCGCCTTGAAAAAACGTACCAGCTTTCCAGGCAACTCTCAGATCTATAAACCGGGATTGGTGATGTCACAGCCCTCGGCAACGCTGCTTGAGCATACCCTGAAAAAGGTAGAAAGATGCCATGCAGAGCTTGGACGCTATACGTTTGCAGCCCAGGAGGCGTTTACGCCAGTGGACAATATCGCACCCATAATTCATCGTACCCCACCCGACAGCCCCTTGCATCCCATGACAAGTGGTGTAGGCCATCACATCATAGACTTCTATCAGCATTGGATATCTCAAGCCTGCAGAGCTGGCGAGAACACTGACACCTATGGAGAAACAGTCACCGCAGATGTAGTGGCATTGCTGGCAATCATGGAGCGAGTGAATCTGGGCAGGCCCGTTGCTGAGGCAAAATTTCGGGAACAACCCGATGCTTTTATCGATACCGACGGCAACCGCGATGCGTTACTGGGCTTACTCGTCAAGAAAGATAGAGAGGTGCAAGTCCTTGAACTAGCAAGAAACCTTGCAGAACGCTATAACCTACCGGCAAGCCATGTGGTAGATACTTTCAATTTCATGATCAAGACGACTATTGATATTGAAATAGATTATCTACGCATGCGTATCACGGCCGAGCAATCTGGCTCTAGCGATCGGTTAACTTGACCCTGGTCTTGATAGTGTGGTGCTCAGCGTGTTTATCCGCGTTCGCAACAAGGCGCACTGCCAAATCAGCCATCATTCTCCAAGTGAGCACTAAACTCGCCGAAAGCAGTTGACAATTGTCTTTACAGCATAAAGCTAGAAATATCTGCTTACACTCAGTGCATATCGCAATACGCTCTTGTTTCGATATCGCTCATACGTAAGTGCGTTATATAAAAAGGGAATATCATCAAGAAATGCTGCTTGCTGGTATTGAACCTGGGCAGCGATATTCCAATGTCTGAAAACGTTGACGCCTGCTTTCAAGAATGCACTATGGCTGCTGGAAACAGGCTTGCCCCCGGCTTTTAGTATTCTGTCGTCAAGCATAGGGCGTATGTATTGGCGAAGTTCATAGCCGGTGCCCAGAGACCACCCACCACGCATCCACCGCAGCGACAACTGTGGCCCGAAAAAATAGTCCCAATAGGTGACATCATCAGCCACTGAAAAGCCTAGCTTGTTGTTCAAAGCCTGGCTGGTGGGATAGCGTTGCTCATAACTGACCAGATTACCGCAACGTTCCTCTTGTCTGACGACACCGCCTGTCGTTGATGCGTTGAAAACGTAACGACAATCATTATCCAGCTTAGCAGAGCCCACAACCTCCTCTTGCCTGGTTTGCGATAAACCGCCGCTAAACGCCACATCCAGTTGCAAATGATCTGTGAGCACGACTCCAAGGTCTGCGCGTACAGAAAGGCGTACATCGCGTGGCTGCTTTAGCCGAACCTCTGTTATCAGGTGGTCGGCGTAGGAGGTATACGAGTTTTTGTAAATCTCTGACGCGTAATTAAAACGAGTCTCAAAGCCTATATCCAATGTATGAGGTGCTGAAAACTTACTGTGCAAACGCCTTTTGATGCCTGCACTCAGCTCGTTGATCACAAATGAATCGCGCAACGAATGCATATGACGCTGTTTTAGCGAGGCACGATACCGGATAAGCTGATCTGGCGTGTAGGATAGAGCAAAGCCCGTTGATTGAAATCTGGGTTTTTGTTCTACAGCAGCAAAGCCGCCTTGTTGCAAATTAGGGGAATAGCCAACGCTATCACTGACAGTTTCATGCTGCAGAGCTATCGAAAAGCCCTCCCCACTGGAGGGCAATGCGATAGCACTGCCACCATACATGGTATTAATCAGAGCTAGCCCAACAACGGTTCGGCGACGCACGCGTCTTGAAAGCATGGCGAAACGCAGCCGACCGAGGTCTATATTTCTCTAGCGAATGAATGAGACATAGCCGCGAAAGCCATTACCTTTAATAGCACCAGCTCCCGTGTTGATAGTAAACTGCTTGGCCTCAGTTGTCGCATTATTGGTTCTCTCATTAACACGTAGACCCTGGATAACAAGCGTCACTGAGAAATCACCACTTTCACTTAGGATGTCCTCTATTTCCATGCTGCTTAGTTGTTTATTGATACGATCAAGATCAATAGTTAACTCACTACCATCGCTCCTGAAAGTCTCGCCGTCGGTCGCTACAACCACTTCAGTAAGCACACCCGCTGAATCTGTACTTCGAAGCTTGAACGTGGAATTTTCTGAGGCCATTGCAACAACCAGACTGGCTGAACGCCCCTTGTTAGCCGTCACCATAATATCATCGCTATAAAAACTCAATGCCCGCGGATCATTTGCATTGACCGATCTAACTTCAAAAGCAACTGTTACCTTGGCATCGATAATATTCTGATTAAACTGAAAAACACTGTTTTCATAGGCAACGCTTGTCAGCCCCGAAAATAGCTGGGCTGTGTATTGCCCGTTATTCAATGATGTACTCTCAAAACCTGCTATATCCAGCTCAACTGCGTTCTGCCCTCTACTTGATAGAGTAACGATAGCATCGTTGCGATCAATGGTTACCGGCGCTTGATCTATAAGTGCTTTCTGCGATTCCTCACCTACCTTTGCAGGTGACGTTGCCTCTTGCACGGCCTGATTGGCGATCGCAACGTTAGCAGAAGCCTGATTCAGATCTGCGGTTGCCATGGCTAGCGTCGATTTAGACTCGTTTAGCTTAGTGTTTATGGCGGCCATGGTCGATGCCACATTTGCCGTCAGACCAAGAACTCCGCCTCTTGCGGCTTCCTCTATTATGACAGTAGCGAACGCCGCGGTAGCCTCTTCATAAGAGTCTACATTAGGCGCAAACGCCGCTAACACATGGTGTATTTTTGCACTGCCTCGGGCAGCTTCCAGACTCTCCACTGGATTCTCTGAAATTGCTGACAAGCTGATACCCAGGGTATCAGCTAATGTTGTCTTTGCAGCCTGATAGTTGTCAAGACTGAACGCGGCATCTTCCGGTTGGCCATCGAATGCCAGTGCAACAGAAAGTGTCGTCATAGGGGTCACATACGGCTCACCTGCAGGCGCACGCATCACACCGGTAAACGGTACGGTACCTGTAGTGGCAACTTCATCAAGACCGACATCAAAACCGCCGCTCACTCTACTGAGGTTAGTGCCTGCTGGGCAAGAGAACATGCCAGCTGCACCCGTTTTGCCACTACTGACTTCATCACACGATACGTCAGCTGCAACAATGTAACCATCGACGGCTTGAGACATCAAAGGGCTGGCCGAGTCAGACGACGAGTTACAGGCAGCCAGAGACATCACTATCGCAGCTGCAGGTAAGTGCTTTACGAGCAATTGATTATTCATTTCATCCACATTTTTATAAACAGTGAATGCAAGTGAGCGCAATATCTGAACCAGATACCGTGGGAACTAACAGCGCTTTCTCATTACAAATATTGCATGGTGGCGCGGCTGGCACGAGCGGCATGGTCCTCATCGTGGTAAGGGCTAGCCAAAAATGTTTGATCCTATTTAATGATTCCTGGATTATAGGTCTGTCGACACTGTATTTAGTCTACCCTCTGTTCCATTACATCTTGTCCCTTGACCGAACTGCTCTGTCAATCAAGGACAGGAAATGTCGGCAAACCGCTACCCATCACCAACAGGTAACTATCATGAGTCAGATTTCACATCGTCTGGGTGTCGACATCGGCGGTACGTTTACAGACGTTGTCCTCGAATTCAATGACCAGCAGTTTTCAGCAAAAGTTCTGACAACCTACAAAACGCCAGAAGATGCCATCATCGAAGGCATACACCAAGTCTGTGCCAAAGCATCGGTCAGCCCTTGTGACATAGGCCAGATTATCCATGGCACCACCCTCGCTACCAACGCATTGATTGAGCGACGCGGTGCAAAGACAGTATTGCTTACCACGGAAGGCTTTCGCGATGTGATTGAGATGCGCACCGAATCGCGGTTCGAGCAATACGATCTGAACCTGCAGTTGCCAGAGCCGCTTCTGTCCAGGCAAAGCAGACTGACACTTAAAGAGCGCATTGACGCTTCAGGTAAAGTGCTTATCTCGCTGGATGCCAGTGAAATTGATCAGATCGCAACGCAGGTTGAATTAGCCGGCTATGAAAGTGTGGCCGTCGGCTTGTTGCATAGTTACGCCAATCCGATACATGAACAACGTGTGCGCGATGTTCTGACAGAACGCCTTCCCAATGCCATGATTTCACTATCTTCTGAGGTCTCCCCGCAAATGCGTGAGTACGAGCGTTTTAATACGGTGGTGGCCAATGCATACATCAAACCCCTGATAAAAAGCTATCTGGGTCGTCTTGAAGGTCGATTGCAAAAAGAAGGCATCGTCTGTTCAATATTTTTGATGCACTCAGGTGGCGGTATTATCTCTCTAGACAGCGCTGCTGAATTTCCAGTGCGACTGGTAGAATCAGGTCCTGCGGGTGGTGCCGTTTTCGCAGCCAACGTTGCAGATCGTTATGGTCTTGACAAGGTCCTATCGTTTGATATGGGCGGCACAACTGCAAAAATCTGCCTGATAAAAAACCAGACGCCGAAAACCAGTCGCGTTTTCGAAGTTGCTCGCAGCTATCGTTTCAAAAAGGGTTCCGGGATGCCCATTTCAATTCCTGTTATTGACATGGTAGAGATAGGCGCAGGTGGCGGATCACTGGCTCACGTTGACAGCCTCAAACAGATACGCGTCGGACCAGAGTCCGCTGGCTCAGAGCCGGGGCCAGCCTGTTACGGACGCGGGGGCGATCGGCCAGCGGTTACCGACGCTGATCTGGTGCTAGGCAAACTGGATCCCGACAATTTTGCCGGTGGCTCTTTCAAACTGCATATAGATAGATCCAGCAAGGCATTAACCGATGTGATTGGTACAACACTGGATATGAACGCCCAAACCGCAGCCTATGGCCTGGCAGAGGTGGTGGATGAGAACATGGCAAACGCCGCAAGAGTGCATGCCGTGGAAAATGGCGAGAATTTAGCGCAATACACCATGATTGCGTTCGGTGGCGCTGCCCCACTGCATGCAGCACGTCTATGTGAAAAACTTGGCATCAATCGCTTACTGATTCCGCCCGGTGCTGGTGTAGGATCCGCTATAGGCTTTTTGCGGGCACCTTTCAGCTTTGAAGCTAATCGCAGTGTCTACATGCGCCTTTCCGATTTTGAACCCAATGTAATCAAGACGCTACTCATTGAATTGCAGACTGAAGCTACCGGGTTTGTGCGCTCGTGTGATGTGAATGCTGAAGTACTGTCACAGTTCAAAGTATATATGCGTTATAGCGGTCAGGGCTGGGAGATTCCGATCAACTTAACTGCCGAACAAGCATTGAACCCTGATGTTGTCACCTTCCAACGTCGTTTTGAAGAGGACTATGCAACACTCTTTGGTCGCACTGTTGAGGGCCTGGATGTGGAGATTACCGTATGGGCGGTAAACGCCACCACTCCCCAACAAGCGGTCACTCGTGTTAGCACGCAAAGCGGTAAAAAAGCTGCCAACATCACACACCACCGTTCCGTTTTCGATCCGGCATTAGGCAGATCTGAACAGGCAGCAATTGTTAACCGGGATGATATGGTGGCAGGTGATACTGTCCAGGGCCCAGCGGTGATTGCCGAAGATGAAACGACAATCATTCTGCCATCTAGCAGGCAGGCTATCCGACAAGCTGACGGTTGTATCGATGTAATCGTCAAGAGCACACCTTTATGACTGGCAGACTCAACACGGTATCCAATCAGGTAATGTGGAACCGATTGATTTCGGTGGTGGAGGAGCAGGCACAAGCGCTCGTGCGCACCGCCTTTTCCACCTCTGTTCGCGAAGCTGGTGATCTATCGGCAGGCGTGTATGACACCAATGGTCGCATGCTTGCACAAGCGGTCACGGGAACTCCCGGGCATGTGAACGCTATGGCAGATGCCATTGCGCATTTCATTCGTAGAATCGGGCGTGAAAATATTTTTGAAGGTGATGTGTACATCACTAATGATCCATGGGAAGGTACAGGACATCTACATGACATCACCGTTGTTAGCCCTTCATTTTTAAACAGGAAACTTATCGGATTCTTCGGCTGTACAGCGCATATCGTTGATATCGGCGGACGCGGATTTGGCGCTGATGCCAATTCGATTTATGAAGAAGGGCTTTATATTCCCATCATGAAATTCGCCAATCAGGGAACTGTAGATAAGACGCTCGTTCATATCATACGTGGCAACGTGCGCGAACCCAATCAGCTCATTGGCGACATCTATGCATTAGCCACCTGCAACGAGATAGGCCATCGCCGCCTTATCGACATGATGCAGGAATTTAACTTAAGTGATCTGAACGACATTGCCACATTCATTCTGGACAATTCGAGAAGAGCCACACTTGAATGCATAGCAGCATTGCCGCGACAAAGTGCCTGTGGCGCCATGACCATAGATGGTTACAGCAAGCCAGTTAACTTGAAAGTCAGACTCGACATAGAGGCTGATCACATACTTTGCGATTTTGACGGAACATCAGGTCTGGACAAAAAAGGCATTAACGTTCCACTGGTTTATACCAAGGCCTATGCCTGCTATGCCTTGAAATGCGCCATTGCCCCGGGTATTCCCAACAACGCTGCGTCGCTTGAACCGTTCAGAGTCGTTGCACCCGAAAACTCCATTGTCAATGCAATACACCCGGCACCGGTAGCCTTACGTCATATCATAGGTCACATGGTGCCTGACACGGTCTACGATGCGCTAGACAAGATTCTGCCCGAGCGCGTACCTGCAGAAGGTGCTGGATGCCTGTGTAACTTTCAGGTGTCATTGCGCCCGCGTACCGACGAGCCAGCGCCTGCCGGTGCGCTGAGAGCTGAAGTACTCACATTCAACTCAGGCGGCTCTGGTGCCCGCCCCACGCTCGATGGTATGAACGCTACAGCCTTTCCTTCGGGCGTCATGACGATGCCGGTGGAGGCAACAGAGCATACTGGCCCGGTTATCATCTGGCGCAAGGAACTACGGCCTGACAGCGGTGGTGCGGGAAAGTATCGTGGTGGTCTTGGTCAATATATGGAGGTGGGAGCCGTTGAAGGGCATGAGTTTGACTTTCAAGCCATGTTTGATCGAGTAGATCATCCAGCAAGAGGACGCCAGGGAGGTGCTAACGGCGCCCCGACCACCATCTCTCAGAATGACGGCACACCGATGAAAGGCAAAGGCAAACAGTTCGTACATCACGGGGCAAGAGTCATGCTTGCGTTTCCTGGCGGTGCCGGTCATGGCAAGCCTTCCGAACGTGACCCGTCTCTGGTAAAACAGGATCTGGCACGCGGTTACATTAGCGCTGATATCGCTCGTCGCGACTACGGACTAAGTGAAAGTGATATAGCCAGTATTGAAGATGCCATCAAACGAGGAGAAACCATCTGATGAGTGAGCACACGCAAGCACGACAGCCCAAGCTTAAACACTATGATGTGGTGATTGTCGGTGGCGGTATGTTTGGCGCGTCGGTTTCGTGGTTTTTGACAGACAATACGGATTTCGACGGCTCTGTGTTGGTTGTCGAGCGCGACCCCACGTACGAAAGGTCCTCGACCATGGCTACCAACAGTTGCATGCGACAGCAGTTCTCGCGCGAGATCAATGTCAAGTCTTCGCAATTTGCTGCAGACTTTGTCAAGAACCTGCCCCGTTATATGGGTAATGATTCGCGGGTACCTGAGTTGTCGATTCACAGTTTTGGCTATATGTTTCTTGCCAACAACAACGACTTTGCCGACGTTCTGCGCGAAAGCCATAAAACACAAGTCGCCTGTGGTGCCGGCACAAAGCTTATGGCACCGGCACAAATTGCCGAGGCGTATCCCTTCTACCAGCTCGACGACATTGTACTAGGCAGCCTCAACCTGATTGATGAAGGCTACTGGGACGGGATGACAGTGTTCGACTGGTGGCGACGGTCATCACGCGAACGCGGTGTCGAGTACATTGCCAATGAAGTGGTTGATATGACACTCAATGCCGCAGGCTCCCGTGTCGAGAGCGTCATGCTTGGTTCGGGTGAGACTATAGGCTGTGGCACTGTGGTTAACGCATCTGGCCCCAGAGCGGTAAGAACCTCACGTATGGCAGGTATTGAAATACCGGTTGAACCACGCAAACGCTATACGTTTATTTTTTCAGCAGAAAAACCACTAGACCGGGATTTGCCATTGACGATCGATCCAAGCGGTATTCACATGCGCACTGATGGTATGCACTACCTGGCAGGCTGCCCACCAGATGATGACCCGGCCGTGGACTACGATGACTTCATCGAAGACCACAGCCTGTGGCAGGAAAAAGTCTGGCCCATTATCGCCACTCGCGTACCACAGTTCGAGGCGGTTAAACTCGAGCGTTCGTGGATAGGACACTACGCCTTTAATACCTTCGATCACAATGCGATACTAGGACCTCACACCAAAGTGGAAAACTTTTTATTCCTCAACGGTTTTTCAGGACATGGTCTTCAGCAATCACCCGCCATGGGGCGTGGCACAGCCGAGCTCATCGCGTATGGCGAATACCGGGCGCTGGATTTATCGGCATTTAACTACATACGCATTGAACAAAACCAGTCGTTTGATGAGAAGGCTGTTATTTAACTCCAGTGTTAACCTAGCGTTAACCCTGCGTTAACCTTGGCGTTAACCTTGGCGTTAACCCTGGCGTTAACAACCAATCGCCAGAATTCTAAAGAGAGTCGCCAATGAAACTGTCAACAAACACCTTCAAAAAAGCTTTGACTGAAGGTAAAAAACAAGTTGGACTATGGGTAAGTCTGGGCAGCAATTTTTCTGCTGAAACCATAGCACCCTCAGGTTACGACTGGGTATTACTCGATATGGAGCATGCTCCCAGCGAACTGGACGCTATCCTGAGCCAGCTTCAGGTGTTCGAGACAAGTTCATCCATTGCACTTGTCAGGCCGTCCTGGAACGATCCTGTACTGGTCAAGCGCCTGCTGGATATCGGCGCACCCGGGCTTTTGTTTCCAATGATTCAGACAGTAGAAGAGGCGACGCTTGCCGTAGCCTCCACTCGATACCCGCCCAAGGGCATCCGCGGTGTCAGTGGCTCCACTCGCGCCAATGCCTTTGGTCGCATGACTGACTACTTCCAGCGAATAGAGCAAGAAACGGCCGTTTTACTACAACTGGAAACCTTGTCAGCCATAGAACAGGCGATAGAAATAGCTAGCGTCGACGGCGTCAGTGGCATCTTTTTCGGACCAGCGGACATCGCAGCTGATATGGGCCTGTTGGGGCAGCCGATGAATCCAGCGGTCTGGGATGTCATCCGTCCGGCGGCCAGAAAGCTTATCGATGTCGGCATGCCAGTGGGTACTCTGGCCTTTGATCCGGCCTTCGCGGCAGAGCTGATGAATGATGGTTTCTCGTTCGTCGCCTGTGGATCAGACGCTGCCATACTTGCCAATGGTGCCGATGCATTATTGTCAACTGTTCGCCAGACGATCAAGTGAGATTCGCCGCTTCAAGAACTTCTAACGCTTACCGTGAGACCCTTTTATGAAACTTGTTCTAACTGGTGCCGCTGGTCGTCTTGGCTCTTACCTGCGTGAACCGTTGTCAAAGCTTGCCCACTCGCTGGTTTCTTCGGATCTTGCGGAAGATGTGGGAAAGCTTTATGCCAACGAGAGTTATGTCCAAGCAGATTTGACACAGCTCGACGATATGGTGGCGTTGCTTGAAGGTGCTGATATGGTGATACATTTCGGCGCCTATGTTGATGAAGCACCCTTTGATACTATCCTGGGGCCCAACATTATAGGAGCCTATAACGTGTGGGAGGCAGCCTATCGCATGGGAGTTCGCCGCGTTGTATACGCCAGCTCCATACATGCTGTCGGCATGCATAAAACTACTGATTTTATTGGCACCGATGTCGCGCACCGACCCGATACGTTTTATGGACTTGCCAAGTGTTTCACGGAAGACCTTGCAAGCATGTACTGGGACAAACGCCAGCTTGAGAGTGTGTGCATGCGTATTCTTTCTTGTGCGCAGGTAACTTCTGCACGTGCGGTGGGGTCATGGTTGTCGTATGACGACCTGATTCATCTGGTTGAACAATCCATCACTACACCGATTACAGGATTTACCGTGGTATACGGCGTATCCAACAATGATCGTGCAACAGTGGATAATACCAAAGCAAGCTTTCTGGGCTACAGACCGAAAGACAATGCAGAGCAGTTTGCTGAAAAAATATTTGCCGAATCCGAGCCAATGGATGTCACTGATCTGGGGCATTTATGTCAAGGCGGGCCATTCGCATCGGTTGAACTGGGCAATAGTGGCCTGGCGACCATGAACATTGTCGACGATACCAAAAAAACCTAGCCGATCCGGGAACTGCGGACAACAAATCAATCAATCTCACCGAGTAGCAATGATCGGCCTTGCATACTGGAGGGTTTTTCAAGACCCATGAGTTGCAGAACAGTAGGTGCAATGGCAGGTAACCCGTGGCCGTTACCTAATTTCCATTGCTGCGAATCATAAATTGCACATGGCACCGGGAATGTGGTGTGTTGGGTATGTGGTTTTCGGCTGACAGGATCAATGAGCATATCGGCATTACCATGGTCTGCGGTGAGCACAATAGAATAGCCATTGTCAACCGCCGTGTCCCACATCCTTCCTACCATCATATCGACTGTCTCTACCGCAGAAATAACAGCCTCTGGTACGCCGGTATGGCCTACCATGTCGCCGTTTGCCAAATTGACGACAATAAGCCCGGCTTCGGATGCGTTCAAAGCGGTCACGATTCCATCGGTGATTTCAGGCGCACTCATTTCTGGCTGCAAGTCATAGGTGGCAACCTTCGGCGAATCCACCAGCAATCTCACCTCATCATCCAGGGGCTCATCCCGTCCACCATTAAGAAAAAAGGTGACATGCGGGTATTTTTCCGTTTCTGCAGAGCGAATTTGTTTGATACCGGCATCAGATACAGCCTGGCCCAAGGTAATTCCTGGCTTGTCGCGTGTAAAGGCGCAAGCAAAAGGATAGCTGGATTTATAACGTGTCATGGTTGTTAAGCTCACAGGCGTAAAACCTGCACGATCAAAACCTTCAAACTCTTCAAGACCCATCGCCTCACTTAGCTCACGTGGTCTATCATTGCGAAAGTTGAAGAAAAAGACTTCGCTCTTTTCATCCCACGGCGAATGTGCATCCAGCACTGTCGGCGTGATGAATTCATCACTCTCTTCGTTCTCTTCTGCCATGGCCAAGGCAGTGTGAAGATCAGCTGCTTTTCTACCCTCGCCCTTTGCCATCGCTTGCCACGCAAGCTCAATACGTTCCCATCGAGAATCACGATCCATCGAGTAGTAGCGACCGGATACAGTCGCTAACTTGCCACCTGCAGCCTCCAGTGCAGGCATGAGGCGGGCAAAAAACCCCGCAGCACTACCGGGGGCGGTATCGCGGCCATCGGTTATCGCGTGCAATATAGCTTGCACGCCTTGCGCCTTGCACAGCTCGATCATTGCCAGCAGATGATCGGTATGACTATGCACACCACCATCAGAGACCAGACCCACAAGGTGCAGTGGTACGTTACGTCGATTGCATCGTTTGACCATAGCAGCTATGACTTCGTTAGTAGCGAAGCTTCCATCGTCTATCGCGTCACCTATTTTTACCAGGTCCTGTCTCAGCACCGTGCCAGCGCCGATAGTGAGATGACCCACTTCGGAATTGCCCATCTGCCCATCGGGCAAACCCACCGCCTTGCCCGATGCTTCGAGCAAACAGACAGAATTGTTTGCATAGATTTTATCGAGAAAGGGTGTATTGGCCATAGCCACTGCATTGTCCAACCTTGAGGGGTTGACGCCAATGCCATCCATGATAATCAGAAGCACTGGACGTCTTGGAGGTACAGAGGAATTCGACATGTCGATTCTCGCAAATACAAATAGAAAAATTCAACTAATCCTGATCACGCTGTTTACACTGGATCGTCGCCCTTGTCAGCCTTGCTGTCAGCGGCTTGCGACGATTCTTCCTGTTCATCTGAATCTGTCATGCTGTTACGATAAACGCCGCTGGAATCAGGCTTTTTTATCAATGACGGATCAACGACATCCGTCTTTGCGGTGTCAGGGTTTCTTTTCTCAGAATCTGCTTTGGAAATCTCAGATTTTTTATCAACAGCAGGCTTTGGTGGCTTGTATTCAGGGTCGTGCTTCTCTGTCTTTGGTGCACCCTTGACCGAACCTCCAGAAGAGCCAGGCGTTGCAGGATCGGGGGCGGGGTCAGGATCGTCAGATTCTGGCTCCCCGTCATCTTCATCGTAGCGACTGTCACGCGCAAGGCCTGCTGCAGTAATACGGTTTTTGTACTTGCGCGAAAAGACGATACCCACTTCGTACAATAGCCACATGGGAATCGCCAGCAGCGTCTGGGAAATCATGTCCGGTGGCGTCAGAAACATACCAATTATAAAGGCTGCAACAAACACATAGGGACGAATTTTGACAAGTTGATCCGGCGTTGTAAGACCAACAGCGACTACCAGTACGGTTGCTACGGGCACCTCGAAGGCAATACCGAATGCAAAAAACAACGTAATCACGAAATCCAGGTATCGTCCGATGTCGGTACTGACAGTGACCCCCTCAGGTGCCACACTTGTAAAAAATCCAAACACCAGGGGAAATACGACAAAGTAGGCAAACGCAACACCCAGGTAAAACAGAAACGTGCTGGATACCAGCAAGGGCACCACCAGCTTTTTTTCATGCGAATACAGGCCGGGCGCTACAAATGACCAGATTTGATACAACAAATAGGGCACCGCAAGAAACACGCACAACATCAATGTGAGCTTGAAGGGTATAAAGAAGGGGGCCGCTACATCAATAGCGATCATTTGACTGTCAGGCAGGTGTTTGAGCAGCGGTGCAGCCAGCGCCGTGTAGATTCTGTCAGAAAACCAGAACAGGCAAAGAAATAAAATACCCACAGCCAGTAGCATTTTCAGCAAACGATCTCGCAACTCCACCAGATGCGAGATAAAACCTTCTTCCTTGTTGACAGCAGAATCGGGGGAAGACATGGTCAAAAGCTCATGGAAAGATTAACGCTCATTGGCCATCCGGGTCAGTTGTGTCTGGGCGCTTGGCAGGCAATGGAACTTCTATAGCCACTTGCTCGCTTTTTTTCGCATCAGCCAGCGTAAGATCAGCGTCAGTTGATGCATCTGCCCCGGTGTTGGAAGGGGAAATATCGTCTGCAATTGTCTCGCTCACCTTGGCAATATCCGCTTTTGCTTCCTCCACCGATGTTTCCAACTCAGACAAACCTTCCCTGGTGCTTTTCACCACACTTTTCGCGGTGCTTTGAAATTCCTTTTTGGTCGTGGAAACCATTTGTCGAAGCTCGTCAATCTGCTCCCGCTGATCACCGATAAGCTTCTTCAGATCACCAGACTCAAGCTCCGACTTGAGATCTGTTTTAACGCCACGAACAAAGCGCTGCATTTTAGCCACCCACTGACCGACAGTTTTAGCCACAGCCGGAAGCCGCTCAGGGCCTATGACCACAAGCGACACAACACCAATCAAAAAAACTTCTGTGAAACCGACGTCAAACACAGCGTTTCAACTCAAAATCAGACGGCGGGATGAATCAGGAAGACTTTTGGTCTTCTGTCTTGTTCATGACCGCATCGACAGTCTCCGTGCCATCTTCAAGCTCCGCTGTCGGTTTATCTTCATCTTTGACAGCCTGTTTGAAGCCTTTAACAGCTGAGCCAAGGTCGCCACCAAGATTCTTGAGGCGCTTGGCACCGAAGATCAGTACGACGATAACCAAAATGATCAAAAGCTGTGGAACGCTGGGCATACCCATAATGTGTCTCTTTTATCGTTTTCAAGCGTTGCCGCGGGAGGCTTTTTCGGCATGACCGGACACCCCTTCACGACGTTCTAGTTCGGCTAATATATCCGATGCATCCAAACCTTTGGCACTTAGCATCACCAACATGTGAAACCACACGTCGGCAGCCTCCGCCACGAGGTGCTCGGGGTCATTTTCTTTTGCGGCGAGGATAAACTCCACTGCTTCCTCCCCCACTTTCTTCAATATGGTGTCTTCACCGCGCTCAAACAAGCTGGCTGTGTAAGAACTTGTAGATTCAGACCCTTTGCGGGTGTCGATTTCCTGGCTCAGACGAGTAAGTATGTCAGTCATGCGTCTGCCCGTAAATCAATGACGGATCTTTGACGACGTCGTTCACGATTTTCCACTGATTTGCCTCATCCAGTTGTCGGTAGAAGCAGTGTTTACGCCCCGTATGACAGGCAATAGCACCAATTTGTTCAACCGACAGCAGTAAAACATCTCCGTCACAGTCCAGACGAATGTCCTGAACCAACTGAACATGGCCCGATTCCTCGCCCTTGCGCCATAAACGCTGCCGCGAGCGTGAAAAATAGACCGCCCTGCCCGAGGCTACCGTCTCCTCGACAGCCTCCCGGTTCATCCAGGCCACCATCAGTACTTGCCCAGTGGTGGAGTCCTGGGCTATTGCGGGCACCAGTCCAGCTTCATTAAAAATGACCGATTCAATCATGGTATATGCCGTCAGCACACGATCGCTGAGCCTGGGTTGGGTGAGCTGCCACTGACACACCAGTTTATCATGCAAAGACAAGGGCGCGGCTTGTCAACGCCCACTGTTCAAGCTCAGTCAAAAGCTTGCTCCCCCAGGCTTTACCTGTATAGGACTGGCGAATACCTATGACAACCTCCAGCGTATGCTTATCACGATAATTCGTGTTTCTACGTCCAGCACAAAAGCCTGCTAGACAATCGCTGGCACGATCTTCAAGAACAAGAATTTGGACATAACTGGAGTTCTCGGCATTGGCTAGTCTGCTTTTTTGACTCTCAAGGGTAGCCTTGCGCTCATCAGGCTCAAACAACATGAACTGAGTTTCAGTATCCAGAGCATCCCATAGGCAAAGGAATCTCTCTGCATCCGATTCCACTGCTGGTCGTATTCGAATGTCAGTCACGTAACTTCTCAGTTGTCTGCGCTCATTGTCAGTGTATTCTAAAGTGGTTCCAGTCAGCGAGGACGTCGCTTCTCCAATTCTGGCAAACCCCACTGTTGAAAATCCACCACCTATGCGCTTGCCCGTCGTCTTTATTTTTACAACCATAGTGCTCGACTCGATGGGCATTGGCATCATCATGCCCGTAATGCCCGATCTGATTCGTGAAGTGGGCAATATCGATTTAAGCGAAGCTGCCCTGTGGGGTGGAAGCTTGACGGTGGTTTTTGCCATAAATCAGTTTTTATTTTCACCCTTTGTTGGAGGATTGTCTGACACCTATGGTCGCAGGCCAGTTCTACTGATAGCGTTATTCGTAATGGCGCTTGATTACCTGGTCATGGGTTTTGCGCAATCGATATGGCTGTTATTCGTAGGGCGCTTTATCGGCGGCATCACCGCAGCTACCCAATCGACAGCGTCAGCTTATATGGCCGATATTTCAAGCAAAGAAGATAAGGCAAGAAATTTTGGCTTGCTCGGTGCAGCTTTTGGTGTCGGATTTATTCTGGGACCCGTTCTGGGCGGCCTGCTGTCTGAGTATGGTTCTCGTGCGCCTTTTTTTGCAGCCGCCACAATCGCATTCGCCAATATGCTATTTGGTTATCTCGTGCTGCCAGAGACGGTTACCGATACCACCCGGCGCAAATTCGAATGGCTACGTGCCAACCCGTTCGGCGCGCTCAAACAGATGAAAAAACTACCCGGCATGATGCCGATGTTATTGGTTTTTCTTCTGCTCAGTATCGCCTTCTTCGTGTATCCGTCAATCTGGGCTTTTTTCGGTCGGGCGCAGTTTAGTTGGGATGCCCGTATGGTGGGGCTTTCTCTTGCTGCTTACGGTTTTGGCATTGTCATAGTACAAGGGGTACTGATCCGTCCGATCCTGAAACGTTTTGGGGAAAAGAAAACTGCTCTGTTTGGCATGAGCATGCATCTTCTGACATTTACGGCGTATCAGTTCATGACCGAAACCTGGCATGTGTTTGCGTTTATGCCACTGAGCGTTTTCAGCGCTGTGGCAGTACCCGCGTTGCAAGGATTGATGAGTAATAGCGTAGATGACAATGCGCAAGGCGAGCTTCAAGGTGCAATGGGATCATTGAGTGCGATGGCAACGATAATCAGTCCATTTGTTATGACACGAGTGTTCAGTTATTTCACCAATGATGAGGCTTCCGTGTATTTGCCCTCAGCGCCATTCGTGGTATCGGCGCTGTTTGTCATCGTGGCATTTCTGGTTTTTACTTCATGGCAACCACAAGAACAGCCATCATCAAAGTAGATTCAAACTGTGGTGACAAGATTCTTTCGAGAGTGAATATACAACGTATAAGAATGCCCTCAACGATTAAGGGCTCATGAAACAATAAACCATGCATTCACCACCCCTGACTGAGAATACTTGACTATGGGACTTCCCGGCATTCCACAACTATCGATAAAAAAAGGAAAACCGCGAATAGCCATCATGAGCGCTATGGCTGAAGAGAATGCTTCATTGGTCGATTTGATAGCAGAGCTTGCAAAATTTGCAAGTGTCGACAGCAGCGTTGAGCTTGACTCAATGTCGAACACCAGTACTAGCTCATTAGTTTTGATCGAGAGCGGTATGCGCAAGTATCACTGCGGTAATTTCTGGGGGCATGATGTGGTGGTTGTTTTCTCTCATTGGGGAAAGGTTGCAGCTGCCAGTACAGCGAGTTTTCTCATCAATTCACTGAATGTACATGAAATAATATTCACAGGTGTCGCGGGTGCTGTAAACACATCGCTGAAAGTGGGGGATATCGTTGTCGGTAATGATCTATATCAGCACGATATGGATGCCAGCCCTATTATCGAACGGCACGAAATACCTCTGCTTGGAACAAAAGCGTTACCTAGCTGCAATATACGACGACCACAACTGAAAGCTGCGGCAGAGCGATTTATAAACGAGTCACTTCATAAGGTCATCGATGAACAAACCAGAGCGCAGTTCAAATTAGACGATGTCTCAGTTCATGTAGGCAATATCGCCAGTGGCGATCAGTTTATTTCTGACTCAGCCACGCTGGACGATATCAGGCATCGCTTACCCGATACGCTTTGCGTTGAAATGGAAGGCGCTGCCGTTGCTCAGGTGTGCGCAGAACATCAGATTCCATTCTCCATTGTGCGCACAATTTCAGACACTGCCAACGAAGATGCACCGATAGACTTCCCTGAATTTATTGCATCGGTAGCTCAGTGTTATTCATTGGCAATCATTGAAAATCTACTTAATGCCCAGTGAACTGCCTGGTAAGTTGCCTGGTTAGCCGCTTAGCAAGCTGCCTGGTGAACGTCCAAGGCTCGCTTCGTCATAACCCCCCAAAACCAATTCTTCGGCAAGCGACAAATCCTAAAGCCTGACTTCAATCGACCGGGCCGCCATATGCTCTTTCGCTTGTTGAATCGTGTATTCACCAAAGTGAAAGATGCTCGCTGCCAGCACTGCATCTGCCCCGCCGTGTAATACACCGTCAGCAAGATGATCCAGATTGCCCACACCACCAGAGGCTATCACAGGTATCTCAACCGCATCGCTAATCGCTTTAGTCATGGCCAGATCAAAGCCGATTTTGGTACCGTCACGGTCCATGCTGGTCAGTAGTATTTCACCCGCACCGTATTCAGCCATTTTCACAGCCCATTCCACCGCATCAACCCCGGTGGGTTTACGTCCGCCATGGGTAAATATTTCCCAACGAAGCGGCTCATCAGCTTTCGACACCTGTTTTGCATCGAGAGCCACTACAATACACTGTGAACCGACTTTGTCTGATGCCTCACGGACAAGCTCAGGACGCGTAACTGCCGCAGTATTGATACCTACCTTGTCAGCACCGGCATTGAGCAGACGCCGCACATCACCTACCTGACGTATCCCTCCACCTACGGTCAAGGGAATGAACACCTCAGAGGCTACTTGTTCAACCACGTGCAAAATGGTGTCACGGTTGTCAGAGCTGGCCGTTATATCCAAAAACGTAATTTCATCGGCACCTGCATCATTATATCCGCGCGCGATACTGACAGGGTCACCGGCATCGCGAATTTCCAGAAACTTGACGCCTTTGACTACTCGTCCTGCATCCACATCGAGGCAGGGAATCACACGTTTCGCAACACCCAATTCAAGACTCCTGCACGTTCATGAAGCTGTCTGCCAACTGCTGGGCTTCAGCCAGATTGATAGTTCCCTCATACAAAGCGCGCCCAACAATAGCACCTTCGATACCGCGAGCACGTTCTCTACCAAGGGACTCAATATCGGCGATGGTAGATACGCCACCCGAGGCGATAATCGGTATATTCACAGCATCCGCAAGCGCCGCTGTCGCTTGTGTATTAACACCCTGCATCATGCCATCGCGACTGATATCGGTATAGACAATAGCGCTGACACCGACGTTCTCGAAACGCTGTGCCAGTGATACCGCCGTCACCGTCGACGCCTCTGCCCAGCCGTCCGTTGCTACAAAACCTTCGTTAGCATCAAGCCCTACAATGACGTGACTTGGAAAGTCCTTGCATAACTGATCGACAAATTCGGGTTGCTTGACGGCCAATGTGCCGATAATCAGATACTCAATGCCGGCGTCCATATAGGCGCGCGCTGTGTCATTTGATCGAATACCACCACCAATCTGAACAGGCACACCTTCACACGCAGCACAGATTTTCTTGACGATATCAGCGTTCCTGGGTACTCCGGCAAAGGCACCATCCAGATCGACCAGGTGAATTCTGCGCGCACCTTGCTCAAGCCAGCGCACAGCCACTGCCACCGGGTCCTCGTCGAAGATGGTGTCGTCTTCCATTCGGCCTTGACGCAGGCGAACACATTTTCCGTCTTTGAGATCTATTGCAGGGATGATAAGCATAAGCGTTGATTAACAGCAGAAATATTTAAGTGCGAATAGACATTGTCACGACAGCTAACGCTATCCAAAAACATCAAAGGGGACAGTACGAAAACTCTACGGCATGCCATCCCATTGAACGAAATTCTGTAATAACCTCAAGCCATTGTCCGCACTTTTTTCAGGGTGAAACTGACACGCGAAAAGGTTGGCCTGAGCAACTGACACCGCTATACTTTTTCCATAGTCACAATAACCAGATACAGCTGCAAGGTTTTCGGGCATACAGTAGTAGCTGTGCGCAAAATAGTACCGCGACTTATCTGCTATGCCTTGCCACAGAGGATGATCAATGGCTTGGTCCACCGTGCTCCAACCCATATGCGGTACCTTGAGTCGCTCGCCCGATGTTGTTTTCAGTGGATTGGCAAAACGCTTGACTTTGCCCGGCACAACCCCCAGACAATCAACCCCGCCATTCTCTTCACTGTGATCGAACAACACCTGATAACCCATGCAAATTCCAAGAAACGGACGACTTGCGACGATGTCCTTTAGCAGAGCTGCAAGCCCATGCTCATGTATCGCCGCCATGCAATCAGCCGCCGCACCCTGCCCGGGACAGACAATTCTGTCAGCATCACGAATGATGGATTCGTCATCAGTGACAATAACCTTGTCATTCGGAGCGACATGCTCTACCGCCTTGGAGACAGAGTGCAGGTTACCCATTCCGTAGTCTATGACTGCAATACACTGCATGGTAATACTCTGTTCTTGCTGTGAAAAATATGCCCATCTGACTATAAGCTTGCATCTGCTCGATCATTCAGGGGTCTGTGCAAAAGACCCTTTACGAAAACAGCTTTGCTTACAAACTGCCTTTCGTCGATGGCATGGCATCCGCTGCACGATCATCAATGGAACAGGCCATTCTCAATGCTCGCCCGAATGCCTTGAACAAGGTCTCTATCTTGTGATGATCGTTCTCACCTCGAATAACATCCATATGAATGGTCGCACGCGCGTGATTGGCAAAACCCTGAAAGAACTCGGATGTTAAATCCACATCGAAATTCCCCACCCTGGGCCGTTTGAAATCCGCGTGAAAGTGCAGACCAGGTCGCCCTGAAAAATCAATGACCACACGTGACAAGGATTCGTCCAACGGCACATAAGCATGACCATACCTGAGGATACCTTTGCGATCCCCCAGTGCTTTTGCAAAGGCTTCGCCTAGTGTAATGCCGATATCCTCAACGGAATGGTGATCGTCAATGTGTACATCGCCATCACACAAAACATTGAGATTGAAAAGCCCATGGCGCGCTATTTGATCGAGCATATGCTCCAGAAACGGCACCTTGGTGTCAAAATGGCTGCGTCCGTCGCCGTCTAATTCCAATTCGACTGAGATCCCTGTTTCCAGCGTCTTTCGCTCTACCTTGGCTGTTCGACCTGGCACCGTCACAATCCCCCGCAAAAGCGCGAAAGCATACACCGTCCGGCGCCGTCTTTATAGTCTAATGTCTGCGAACGCTGGCTGGCGGCAGCCCCGGCAGAATATCGCGCTCTCGATCGATTAGCTTATTCTCAAACAGGCACGGATCGATCAGTCTGCTATCGGACAGGTAGTCAGGGTTCAGCACGCAGCCAGAAGGTCACCGGGCCATCATTAACCAGAGCCACTTGCATATCGGCCCCGAAGCGCCCCAGAGCAAGCTCATCAAGCTGTGGCTGCACCTGCGATGCAAGATAGTCAAAAAGCGCGCTAGCCTGTTTGGGACTTGCCGCACTGGAGAAGCCTGGCCGTCGACCTTTCGCCGTGTCGGCGACAAGTGTGAATTGCGGTACCAGAAGAAGAGCACCTCCCGAAGCCAGCAAGTCCAGATTCATGCGCCCCTGGTCGTCAGCGAATATCCGGTAGCCCAGAATACGCCGGGCAAGGGCTTTTGCTGAGTCTTTCGAATCTTCCTTCTCCACTCCGACAAGCACTAGCATGCCGGCACCAATTCTGGCAATGCGCTCACCTGCCACAGTCACCGAGGCTTCTGTAACTCGTTGAATTAACGCAATCATTTCTACTTCTTACTGCTTGTAAGCAACATCAAAGGTCACGAAGGGTAGGAATTTTCCCACCTTAATTTCAGGTTTTTCTGACCCAAAAATGAGGCTATTCCGATAGTAAGCGCGATAACAATTGTTCATACTTTTTGCGTGCTTTGAGTAGCGCAACAGGGAAGCATCAGGGACCGATGCATTTTACAAGGAAGTCTCGCTCAGTGATGAGTATCTCGTTTGATGTTTTCGTCAAGTTGAGGAGCCGGGATCGCTCAGCCTGGACAAGGAGTCCGGGAATTTTGATTCGGCATGAGGCCGAGTCAATAGCCTAAAGGATCTGTCTGTTCGATTTCGTGCCGTTACCCCCTAATGGTCTGATGTCGGACAGGCAGAAAGGTTCTACCTCTTTTCAGCATTGCTCCCAAGGCAGGCCTTCGTATCGCCAGCCCGCTATCGTATTTCGATGATGATCATCATCCAGTTGCCCCTCAAATCCATCAGCAATTACGTAAACTTCTGCCAGCCCTTCTCGGGAAAGTATTATTGCGGCATCCCGCGAACGATTGCCGCTTCGACATATCAGTAATAATGGCGGTGCTGCACGTTCGCTAACGGCGACCCGGCCCAACAGAGCCTTTCGTACATTGACGACAAACGCTGCATCCACAGTCCAGTCTGGCGCATCAATCAAAGGCACGTTTACAGCGCCCTTGGGATGCCCGATCATCAGGAACTCCATATCTGAGCGTACGTCGATCAAGGCGACCCCGGGATTAGCCTGCATCATGGCCCACGCATCCGCAGGGCTGATTGAAGAATAGTGCTCGGAGCTGTCGTTCACAGGCTGGTACTCTTGGCTTATAGCTACTGGAAGATCCATTAACCTACCCGATAACATTCTACGTTGGTTTACAAGGATCTTTGCTCAGCGGCTACACTGATACGTGTCAACAATAACCCGCCATCCACCTCCGCAAGCATGAAAGCGCGTTTCGTCAGCCTGATTGCACACCTGTTGAGCCTGCTGCCTCTGCGGCTCAACCGTGCGCTGGGCGCCTCCATTGCTCGCATAGCCTATCTTCTGCGCACACGTGAGCGAAGGATTACTAAAGTCAACATAGCGCTGTGCTATCCCGATAAAAGTGATTCGGAACAGGCCGAAATGGTGTACCAAAGCTTGCTACACACCGGCAGGCAATTGACTGAATGTGCCTGGATCTGGAACCGTCCTGCCAGTACGACTCACGGCTTAATCCGCGAAATCAAAGGCGAGCAACTACTGCGCGAAGCACTGGCCTCATCGCGCGGGCTCATACTGGTGTCACCCCACATAGGCAATTGGGAATTGTGCTCACTGGAATTATCCAGAAGCGCACCGTTCACCTACTTTTATAGAAGCCCGCGCAATCAGGCGCTCGAACCTTTGCTCTTAAAATGGCGAGCACATCTTGGCGGTCAACCTGCGTCCCTGGATTCTGCCGGAATCCGCGCAGGCCTGCGAATATTAAAAAAAGGCGGTACTGTGGGAATTTTGCCCGATCAGGAACCGGACAGGGAAAACGGAGTTTTCGCACCTTTTTTTAACCATCCTGCACTAACAATGACCCTGCTACCGCGCCTGGCAACGCGCAGTAATGCACAAGTGATATTCACGGTCTCTGAACGCCTTCCGGGGGCGCAGGGGTGGCGTCTTCACTATTTGCCCGCTGATACTACGGCCTATCACGATCAGCCAGTCGAATCGGCAACAGCGGTAAACAAGAATGTGGAGCGTTGCATCGCCATCTGCCCAGAGCAATATCTATGGAGCTACAAACGCTTTGACACGCCCGAAGACGGAACTGCGCAGCAATACAGTTAAACACGGGAGCCCGCATATCATGCATCAATATCGTGGCAACCATCACTCTTGCATCATATCGCTGCAGGCCTCACAATGCAGCTGCGGCCGAAAATTGGCCGCATAAATTGATGACTCAACGGGGTGCTGCAAGGCTGAGAGTCCGGCAACTATTGTCGGGACAACCCGCTGAACCTGACCTGGTTAACACCAGCGTAGGGATTGAGTTGTAGTACCCGACAGGTCATCACCCTAAAGCATTACCGGCAACTGATGATCATGACTGTATTACGCAACTGGCTTTCGCCCCTGAAATATCAAGGATTACGACATTCCTTACAAGGCTTGACTCTGGCAATCGCCGCCAGCTTCTCACTTGGTACACACGCGGAAGACAACGTTCTCACTGTTTATACCTACGAGTCCTTTACGGCCGAATGGGGTCCAGGCCCTGCTATCAAAGAAGGTTTCGAAAAACAGTGTGGCAATTGCACTATCGACTTTGTAGCGCTTGATAGCTCGGCAGGCATCCTCAACCGTGTACAGCTTGAAGGTGAGAACACGCGAGCTGATGTCGTCCTGGGTCTTGATACAAACCTCATGGCTATTGCTGAGGACACGGGCTTGCTGGCACCCTCAGGCGTAAACACCTCGGCATTGCAACTACCCATCGATTGGGAATCAGACACCTTCGTACCCTTCGACTACGGCTACTTTGCCTTCGTGTATGACACTGAAGCTCTGGCATCTGCTCCAAAGAGTTTCGAGGCGCTCATCAACGCACCTGAGAACGTAAAAATCATTATTCAGGACCCGCGAACCAGCACTCCCGGACTTGGCCTGCTTTTATGGATGAAAGCTGTCTATGGCGATGAGGCGGCAGAGAAATGGGCCGCGCTGCAGCCTCGTATCCTGACCGTTACCAAAGGCTGGAGCGAGGCGTACTTTTCGTTGTTTCTCAATGGCGAAGCACCGATGGTGCTCAGTTACAGCACATCGCCTGGCTACCACATGGAAATTGATAAAACCGATCGTTATCAAGCAGCAGCTTTTGAAGAAGGTCACTACCTACAGGTGGAAGTCGCCGCTTTGCTGGAAAGCTCGCCTAAAAAAGCCTTGGGGCAGCAGTTCCTCAATTATCTGATAGACCGTGAAGCTCAGCTTTCCATTCCACTGGGCAATGTCATGTTTCCGGTTATCGATTTAGAAAACAGTCTGCCCCCCTCCTTTAGTAAACTTATTGAGCCCGCTAGTACATTACTGATTCCTGCAGAGGAAATTAGAGACAATCGCAAGCAATGGATTGATGAGTGGCTGGAATCCTCGTCGGCCAGATAAGTCGCTTGCAATACAGCCTCAATCGCACCTGGCCCTGGTGGTCAGGTGGCGTCGTAGCGCTGGTGGTCATTATGGCGCTAACTATCGCACCATTGGTGAGCATGCTTGTCGAAGCAGGCACCATAGATTGGAAAACTGCGCTGTCTGATACCTATACACAGCGTGTTGTCTGGTTCAGCCTGTATCAGGCGCTACTGTCCACGCTACTTTCGCTAGGGTGTGCAATTCCTGTAGCACTGGCATTGGCGCATAGCCCCAGCTTCCATGGACGACGATTCCTTGTAACCCTGTTCAGTCTATCTCTGGTCATTCCCACCATTGTTGCCATCTATGGCATTGTCGCGGTTTATGGACGAACCGGCTGGTTAAGCCGCGCCAGAGAGATTATCGACCTGGAGCCACTGAGCTTCTACGGTCTTTCCGGAATTCTGATTGCACACGTGTTTTTTAACATGCCATTGGCAACCAGGGTAATGCTAACCTCGCTTGAATCCATTCCGCAAAGCAACTGGCGACTTGCCAGACAGCTAGGCATGAGCTCGTTGTCGATATGGCGGTTCATTGAATGGCCCGTACTTCGTGGCCAGCTCGCAGGACTTGCTCTATTGGTCTTTACCTTGTGCTTCACAAGCTTTGCTATCGTCATGACTCTAGGTGGTGGACCAAGAGCTACCACTATTGAAGTCGCTATCTATCAGTCATTACGCTTTGACTTCGATATACCTATGGCTGTAACCCTTGCTTGTCTTCAGCTAGGCATCTGCCTGTTTCTGACGTTGTTATCAACGTTGTTCAAGACAGATAGCGATATCGGGTTTGAAAACGTTACAGAACTGACGAAAAATACCGCCTCTTCCAGCTTACTCATTAATACAGCGCTATGGGATAGCCGGTGGCAAAAATTAGCTAGCTTGATGTTTATCACTGCTGCCAGCCTGTTTGTTATTGCGCCGCTCATGGCACTGCTCATCTCTAGTGTAAATTCCAGCACACTATCGGTCATTACAGACTCGACAACGCTGCGCGCCATTGCCAATACCTGCATTGCTGCGCTTTTCTCAGCCGTCTTTGCCATAGGCCTGGCACTCGGACTTCTTGTTAGTGCCAGACATTTGCGTATCAGGCTTCAATATTCTCGCAGCGGGCAGTGGCTTCAACTTGCGGGCAACATGATTCTTATTATCCCTCCGGTCGTACTAGGAACTGGTTTATTTCTGTTGCTACGCCCTTATGCTGATGTTTTTTCAATTGCCTTGCTGCTAGTCATAGTGATCAATAGCCTGATGGCACTGCCTTTTGTTTTGCGAATCATGGATGCGCCGATGATGCGTACAGCAGAACAGCATGACAAGTTAATACGCTCACTGGGTGTTCAGGGCTTTTCGCGATGGCGGCATATCGACTGGCCACAATTGCGAAAACCCATTGCATTAGCGACAGCCTTTGCGGCCACTCTCTCTGCTGGTGATCTTGGCGCGATTGCTTTGTTCGGCTCAGAGCGAGTCACAACATTGCCCTTGTTGCTATACCAGCGCATGGGCAGCTATCGCATGGAGGAGGCAGCGGTAACGGCTGGTCTGCTTTTGCTGTTGTGCCTTACCCTTTTTATAGTTTTGCAGAGACTGATTGGCGGAAAAAATCGTGTTGTCATTACATAACGTTCGTTTGTCATACGATGATAGACACTGGGATTTTACGATCACCCTGCATACCCATGGTATTTACGCGCTGATGGGGAGAAGTGGTTCGGGAAAAAGTACATTCCTGAATCTGATAGGTGGTTTTGTTCTGCCAGAAAGTGGTGCTATCCAATGGAACGAGCAATCTTTACTGCCCCTTCAACCAGCACAGCGTCCAATTACCACATTGTTTCAGAGGCATAACCTGTTTGGCCATTTACCAGTCTGGAAAAACATCGCCCTAGGCATTGCACCTGATCTGAAACTGCCCAAGTCAACAAGACAACAGATATCTCAAGTACTTCGCAGTGTAGGACTGGCCAATTTTGACAATAAGAAACCTGCACAGCTATCTGGCGGTGAGCAGCAGCGCGTGGCGCTAGCGCGTTGCCTGCTAAGACGAAAGCCGGTGTTGTTGCTGGACGAGCCCTTTAGTGCACTCGATTCCACAACACGCACAGAAATGATAACCCTGCTTAAAGAGCTGATCACGCAATACAAGCCTTGCGTAATCATGATCACGCACGACCAAAGTGATGCTGACGCAATGGGTGCATCAATACTTGATATGAAAAATGACAACGTGTCACTTCGTAATACTTGACCCTTAGGGTCCGTCCCATAATAAATAGAGCATCTCAGGTTGTGGGACGGGCCCTTAGTGTGAATTAACTGGCAAAGAGCTGACTATCGTCTGCAAATGCCTTGAATTCGAGTGCATTACCGGAAGGATCCAGCAAGAACATGGTGTGTTGTTCACCCACTTCACCGGCAAAACGAACACGAGGCTCAATTACCCAACGAGTCTGTGCATTGGCTTGCAGTCGCTTGCGTAATTCAGCGAATTGTTCAATCGTTAACACAACACCAAAATGCGGTACTGGTACCGCATCACCGTCGACAGCATTTTCCAGCCCTGCTCGTTCTGCGCATGACGCATCAAGGTGGGCGACTATTTGATGACCGAAGAAATCGTAGTCAATCCAGTGCTCTGACTCACGACCCTGTGGACAGGCGAGTACAGTTCCGTAGAACGCGCGAGCCATCTCGAGATCATTGACTGGAAAGGCAAGGTGAAAGGGGCGTAGGTTGCTCATGATACAGTTAGCTTCTGATTGTCTGGTTTTATAACGCGTGACACTCGGACTTGAAAAAAATCTTGTATCACGGATGAAAGTTTATTAATGTCGGTTCGATCTATATCCACATGGGTGACCAGACGACATGTCGAACCAGCGGCCGACAGCAGTATGTTATTTTGTCTTGCATATACCTTGAGATCATCTCCTACTGCCTGTTCTAAATCCAGCCATACCATATTCGTTTGAGTCCATCCATCGCGTACAGTAAAGCCTGCGATACCTTCGAGTTTCTGAGCGAGCTGCGCGGCATTTTCATGATCCACGTAAAGCCGTTGGAATCCATCCGTCAATGCGATTTTTCCGGCAGCTGCAAGAATGCCTGCCTGACGCATACCACCTCCTGTAACCTTTCGCCAGCGCTTTGCCTGACCGATGAAATCGGTACTACCCAGTAACAGCGAGCCGATCGGTGCGCCAAGTCCTTTTGACAAACACAGGGAAACGGTGTCAAAACACTTCGCTATAGACTTAAGATCTATTCCAAGAGATACCGCTGCGTTGGCCATACGGGCACCATCCAGATGCAGCTGCAGTGAGTGATCACGTGCAAACTCCTGTGCCTCCTGCATGCTATGTAAAGATTGTACGCGACCATGTTGAGAATTTTCCAGACATAAAAGTCGGGTGCGGGCAAAGTGCACATCATCCTCTTTTATCAGACTGGCCACAGCTGCCAGATCAAGCCCCCCGTTGTAGCTGAAGGGTAAAGTCTGTGGCTGTATACCACCCAACACCGCAGCTCCACCGCCTTCATATTTGTAGGTATGCGCATCAGCACCGACAATGTATTCGTCACCGCGCTGACAATGAGTGAGCAGCGCAACAAGATTTGATTGTGTACCAGAAGGCATAAACAACGCTGCCTCATGCCCAAGTAAATGGGCGGCATACTCCTGCAACTCATTGACGCTGGGATCATCCCCGTACACATCGTCTCCTACGGGTGCATCCATCATGGCTTCACGCATAAGGATACTGGGTCGTGTAACCGTATCGCTACGCACATCAATGAGCTTGTTCATTTTATCTTGCACCTGTGCAGCTTCAAAAGAGCAGACTTTCATCCGCCTTCACGCAAAGTACCAGTAAGCGACCACGCCTTAAAGAAACGTCAATCAATTTTTTGCAAGCGATATTGCTCAGCCCCAGGGAACTCCCCGTACGTAAATGCGCATCAAGCAGAGGATATTCCAGACCATGAGTCGTTACGCCCAGTACATCCCCCATCGGCATCAGACTAATCGTCTGGCCCAAGCGTACAGCAACCTCTAACGAATGCTGCTGAGTGACTACATGAGCATGCACCGTTGCGTCGATCAATTCTATGGCAAACGGCCACCGCGCCTGTGAAGGCAACATCCAGTTAGCATAATGATGATCACTTCGGCCGCCGGATACTCCCAACAAAACAACACGGGCAATTCCGGACTCAGCCGCCCACTCCATTGCCAGCTCCAGATCGCTGCTGTTTTTGCGCGCCGGGTAGGTTCTCCTCTGCACACCTGCCAATCTGCTATCAGCGAGCACCGACGCACCGACGCTGTCGAAATCCCCCATCACAATATCGGGTACGACTCCTGCTGCCAGGCAATGGACAATGCCATAGTCAACACCAACAATGAGGTCAGTTTCTGCCAACCAGGCAGCGTCAAAAGAATTTTCCTGAAAATCACCGCCTGCAAATACCCACGCTGTTGGCTCCATCCCGGCTGTCGCCAGTACAGGATTGAAGCGTGAAGCATCGTGATTTTTAGCAAGAGCCATTCGGATTACGTATAGCGTAGAGTCAGGAACGTTCTATCTAACGAAATCATCCGCGAATACCAGAGCTTTTGTTAATCCACTAAGCGTGCTGACAAACATATCGCCATTCTCGTTATCGACCGACTTTAATACGTTGATGGATACCTGCCTTCCTTTGACTAATGAAGGCAGCAGCTCATCATCCAGAAACGGGCTTTCGCTAAGGATTTGTCGAGTGCCTTGCTCGTCAACCCGAATTTGCGACTCGACTATATCGCCGAACGGTTTCTTGTCTACCTGCCATCTGATTAATGTCGGTGAATCTATTTCACGGCTGGGAAATTCAAGTTCCAGAAAGGTACTCAGCTTCGGTGTGCGATTAATGATCAGGCGAGGATCATTTTCTGTAATCGCACTCTGAGCATCATCAATATTCTTCGACAGTGCAGCTTGCAACGAACAAGATTTTCTATCGCTTATTTCGACGCAATCTACAAGCCATGCTCCAAAATAGGCAGTTAGCTGCTGCTCCGGTTCTTCCTGTTCAATCTGTTCATCATCTGTTACTTCCCTGATCTGCTCTGTCTCGCCGACATCCAGGGTACTTATTTCGGCGCTCAAACCACGGTTCGGTGATTTGCAGTCGTACTTAGTCGGCTCTCTAAGATCAATCAGATTGCTTAAAACAAGCACTCCCTGATGACCTTCTGGTGCCTGTAATTGTGTATCCAGTTTACCTACAAGGATGACGTGTAACAGCTCCTGACTGTCAGCGGCGGCTGACAGATAGCTCTGTTGCATGAGTCCTACATCAGCCGGAGCACCCTCAACCCAGTATCGATCGTCGCTATCACATGGCTGAAACGAATTAAGCTCGGCTGTGTAGGAATAAAACCCTGCTATGGTCTGGCCTGACTGGTTATCGCTCGTAACCAGATCCTGCAATTCTTGCAGTCGATGACGTGACATATTGGCCAGACAGTTTTTCGCTATCTGCTCAGCCTCTTCACGAGGCGAAGAAAATTCCAGGTACCAGAGACAGTTTTGACGACGGTATTCTATGAACGCCTGCTGAGAACGATCGAACCCGGCAAGCGAATCGCCCGTTAGAGATTCGTTAAGGAAATCGGTTATGGCTCGGACATCGCCATCCATGACATCCAGATAGCCATCCATACACGCATGCACCTGATCCAGATTCTGCGATTGCGCCCTGCATTGCTCGAGAGCGTTCAGCCCTTGACTAAGCACTATATGACTAGTCATCAGGACAGGGAGGAGTAAAATTACCAGTATGTGTTGGACTTGCAGGGTCATGGCCGGGGTATATTCCGATTTGTAATCATTTATCGTGATTTATAGCGCTCATCGTACAGTTCAGCCTTTGGTGACAATAATCAAGCGCTATCGCGGTATCAGCAGTCGCGTATAATCGCAGTTTATCCAGATATCCTCAACTTCTCTCCAGTATCTCGTTCAATTGACAAGGGCTCCAGCTAAGTTGGTATCGACAACGTGATTATCCAGAACACGCACAAAACTAACAGAGGATCAGCCCTGCTTTGGGGCCTTGTTTGGCTAGCGGGCATTGCAGCACTTTGCTGGGCTGCAGTCACTATTGCGATGCCACGCTTCGAGAAAAAGCAGAGGATAGCCGTCGTTCGAGCGGTTACAGATGTCAGCAACTCGCCTATCAGCATGGGCATCAAAGGATTCACCGCAACCTTGTCGGGCAAAGTTCCTGATGAAGAAAGCAAGCTTGCGGTTCTGGATTCTGTTGGCGTGCACACTGGAATATTCTCGCTCAGAGATCAGCTAAGCGTCGCCGAAGCACCAGCTGAGCAGCCTGAACAAGGCATCGATACGGCAATTGCCACGCTAGCGAAGAAGACCAATTCAACGACAATTCCTCTACGCAACGCCGAAAACAGTAAAACTGAACCCCTTGACGTTGCGGATGCTGAGGACGTAACACCTTCTTCACTTAATTTTAGCGTTAACGGAGATATCCTGTCTGTCAGCGGTGTTCTTGCGCCCGAAGATGATTCTTTGTCATTGATAAAACTTGCCATGGACAGCTTTGGCATCGATGTTGTCAGCAATGGCATTATCGTGGATGACTCGGCAGCGCCTTCAGAATGGTTAAATTCCGTAGAAAGTCTATTGCCTGTGCTTGGATCACTTCAACAGGCAGAACTGGACATTAACGATAGACGGATGATCTTGTCAGGTGTAGTACCAGATCGCGAAACTCACGATGCCCTTGTTAACGAAGCACTCACCAGAACGGGTGATATGAATCTGCTAGAGCGCATCGCGATTGGCGAAACTTTGCTAGCAGGAAAAGCGGCAACTGAGTTGCAAATTGCTACCGCTGCGCAAGCCAGCGAAGAGTTGCAAGCTGCTGAAGAGGCGCGACTTGCCGAGGAAGCGCGTAAGGCCGAGGAAGCCGGAATCGCCGAAGAAGCCAAAGCTGCGGAAGAGGCGCGACTTGCCGAGGAAGCGCGTGTGGCTGAAGAGGCCAGAATCGCCGAAGAAGCCAAAGCTGCTGAAGAGGCGCGACTTGCCGAGGAAGCACGTGTGGCCGAAGAGGCCAGAATTGCTGAAGAAGCCAAGGCTGCTGAAGAGGCACGACTTGCCGAGGAAGCACGTGTGGCCGAAGAGGCCAGAATTGCTGAAGAAGCCAAAGCTGCGGAAGAGGCGCGACTTGCCGAGAAAGCGCGTGTGGCTGAGGAGGCCAGAATCGCTGAAGAAGCCAAAGCTGCTGAAGAAGCACGACTTGCCGAGGAAGCGCGTGTGGCCGAAGAGGCCAGAATCGCTGAAGAAGCCAAAGCTGCTGAAGAGGCGCGACTTGCCGAGGAAGCGCGTGTGGCCGAAGAGACCAGAATCGCCGAAGAAGCCAAGGCTGCTGAAAAGGCCAGAAGAGCGGAGGACGCAAAAGACACTGGAGAAGTAAATTCGGCCGAAAATAGTACAGACTCTCTTGACCAACAACCTGCTCCGGACAACGACGCGCAGCTACGAAAAGCTCTGTCCGAACTTCCTTCGCTGCGTATTCAATTTGAATCAGAAAGCAGCGTAATTGCAGAGGAAAGTCTGGAGATCCTGAATAAGATTGCCGATGTCCTGATTGCGTTTCCTGAGACAATAGTATCCATAGAGGGCCACACTGATTCCACAGGCATGAGTGAATCTAATCTTGCGCTTAGTCTTGCACGTGCTACAACTGTCCGCAGTTATTTAGTGGATCGTGGTGTATCAGTGTTCATGCTACGTGCGAAGGGCTTTGGTGAAAATATGCCAATTGCCGAGAATGAATCCGCCGCAGGGAGAGCGACCAACCGCCGAATAGAGTTCAAATTCTGATGGATATCAAACAACTGGGAAGTCAGCTGTTAAACACCGCAACACTTTATTTTGAAGTGCTCATCTGTGTCGCTGCGGCCAGTATACTGGGCTTGATAGTTGGCCTGATGATGCAGCGTTCGCGACACAAGCGAAGCTTGTCAGAAAACAACGCAAAATGGGAAGAGCGCTATCAAATAATGGAATCGTCGGCGCGAGACGATGCTGAAAACCTTGAAGAGCAGCTTCAATCTCTGGCTAACGAGACCAAATCGGTGCAAACCACCAATCGGGCTTTGACAGATTCGCTGAAAAAGAATGACTCGAACATGCAAAAAAGTCGTGCAGAGGCAATCGAGTTAAATCGCCAGCACACCGAATCACATGAAAGATTACAACGAATTATTCAACAGAAAGATCGAGAAATCGCAGAACTCGGCAGTAGACTCAATCTGGACATCGGCAGCAGCGACTCTGTTAGCTCAACAACACTAGCGCAACCTTTCGCCGCATCGACAAAGCTTGCCGACACCGATCTGAACAATGCTGATACCGTTGCCATTTCACCGGTCCAACTTTCATCGGATAGTCTGGACGATACGCTGGACCTTTCGAATCAGGTGACAGCAAACTCCAAAATCACAGGCTCTAAAGGTAATTCGGCCAACCTTGAGGCCTCTTTTGATGACACATCTGATTTGAACGATATGGGACTTGAAGAATCCACGATCGCCATGGATGACGAAGCACTAGCGTTTGCACAACGATCGTACAAAAGCCGTTCTAATGATTAGCCTTCCCACTCGCGGTACTGATTTTACCAAAGATAGAAGAGCGTATTCATAGACGCGTATCCTGTTGCCTCATGGTGTTTGTATCACGGTGCAGTAAACGCTTGTGTAACTGCATCACAGCCCGTGTATTACATGCTTGTGATCAACTCAGATTCCGCCGTTAGCCATTATGTAGACTTATGGCTTAACGATCATGAACCTGTTTCGATCTGTACTCATTATGACAAGCATCTGGCTGACAGTCGGGTGTGCACCTGGCGATAGCACGTCAGATTTGAGCAATCAGGAACCGGCGTTCGCGCCGGCTCTGCCAACCACGGAAGTGGCTCACGCCGCTCCAGACAACCCTCTTCTGCAAAAAGACGCTTTCCGCCTTCTGGAGCAAGCAACCTTCGGCCCGGTACTAAAGGACATTGTAGCCCTTGGTGTTTCCGGACCTGAGTTCTGGATCAACAAGCAGATGCAAACGCCTGCAACGTTCCTGAGCGACGGACTTGCAGCTGCTAGCAGCCAACCATGGAACGAATACATAAATGTCTGGTGGCGCCATGCCATAACAGCCGAAGATCAGCTGCGTCAACGTGTAGCGTTTGCCCTAAGCCAGATCCTGGTCGTCTCCGCTGATGATGGCTTGGGTGATGAACAAATGGGACTGACCAATTACTACGATATTTTACTACGACATAGTTTCGGTAATTTCAGGGACTTGCTCCATGACGTTACTTTAAGTCCCATTATGGGGGAATATCTTAGCCTGAAAGGTAATCAGAAGTCCGATCCGGAAAAGAACATACAGCCAGATGAGAATTACGCGCGTGAAGTGTTGCAACTTTTTAGCATTGGACAAGTAATACTTAACGATGATGCAAGCCCGGTACTCGATCAGGATGGCGTACCCCTACCCGCTTACAATCAAACTACGATAGAAAATTTTGCACGTGTCTTTACAGGTTGGCATTTTGCCAATGCAGAGCATTTCGTCTGGCCTGAAAACAAAGACTATATTTCTGCAATGCAGCCATGGGAGCAATATCATGACCAGGGGCCTAAGACCCTCTTGAACAATGTGGAGGTTGCTGCTGGCTTAGGCGCTCAAGATGAACTGAATATAGCGTTAGATAACATCTTCAACCACCCTAACGTTGGCCCTTTCATTTCAAAGCAGCTTATTCAGCGATTGGTAACCAGCAATCCGACCAAGGAATATGTACGCGATGTCGCACAGGTGTTTAATAAAAACCATGCAGGCGAGCGAGGCTCACTTGCCAGCACTATCAAAGCCATATTGATGCATCGTGAAGCACGATTCGGCCATATTGATAGCCCCGACACATTTGGAAAACTCAAGGAACCTTTAATTAGAATGACACAGATCTGGAGAGCATTCGAGCCGCTATCGATTCCATCTGCATTCAACTATTCCTGGGTAGAAAGTGAGATGGGGCAGGCACCCTTGAACTCCCCTTCCGTGTTCAATTTCTTCCGACCTACTTTTAGTCAGCCAGGTGAGATTCGCGACAGAGGCCTCGTATCCCCTGAATTTCAGATAATGGATGAGACATCCATTATCAAAATTACTAATCGCTTGCTTGCCAGTACTATCTGGTCGCACAACTTCAAGCACGATAGTGAGGGCAAACGCATCGCTATTGATATCACTAAAGAGATGGAGCTTGAGCCTGATCGTAAAGCATTGCTTGACCACCTGGATCTGCTCTTGCTGGGAGGCGAAATGTCGCCAGAACTACGCCGAGAGATAAACCAGTTAATGGACTCAAGAGACTATCCGCTCGCAGCGTCGCAACGCGTGGTAGAAGCCATATTTCTCATAGCCTCATCACCAGAGGCGGCGCTACAACGGTAAACACGAAATTTGGGCGCACTGCTTCTCTACTAAAAATTATAAATTCTGCTGCTAAAAAACAATAATAAAAACAAGCTTCCTATGAATACTTTCAGTCGTCGACGATTTCTCAAAACAGGTAGCCAAACCATAGCAGGTGCAGGGCTTGCTTTAAGTGGAAACCCACTTAAGGCATTAGCCTACGGTGATGACACCACACAGGCGTTAGGCGATAGCTACCGGGCGCTGGTGTGCATTTATCTGGAAGGCGGATGCGATGGTTTTAGCCTTATGGTCCCCACAGGTTCTTACGAAAATCTGGCATTCGCTGAATCACGTGGGGAACTTGCCGTGGGCTACGATCAGATAATTTCATTGAATGGCGGTGCTTCGCCGATTGGAATTCACAGCAGTGCTGCCGCCTTACAGCCTTTGTACGATGAAGGCAGACTCGCTATGATCGCAAACATTGGCACACTAATAGAACCAACAACGGTTGAGCAATACCAGAACAATGCAGTCGCCCTGCCTGCGCAATTGTTCTCACACAGCGATCAGGCAACTCAGTGGCAACAACTTCAGGGCCGCGGCACAGCAACGACTGGCTGGGGAGCCAAAGCGGTAGATTATCTGGAAAGTTATCATGATAAAGACTACCTTACTTCCATCTCATTAGCTGGCTCCAACTACTGGCAAACTGGTGCGACTCGGCGCCCTTTTTCAATGACTGAAACCGGAGCAACGAGCTACCAGGGCATGGATCGCTATGAGAACTGGCAACAGCCACGCGCTGAAGCCTTTCAACGCGTGGTGGATCTGCCTCGTCGACACGTCATCTCCAAGGCCTACGCCGATTTGCAAAAACGTGCCATGTCAGTTACTACCGAACTTGGACTGGCGCTGGAGGGCAACGCCGCTATGTTTGACGATGCGCCTGCTGAAAACCCATTGGCCGAAAAGCTCAACATGGTCGCTCAAATCATCGCAGCAAAAGATACCCTTGGCCTCAAGCGACAGATTTTTTACGTCACCATGGGTGGCTTTGATGTTCATGACAATCAAAGTAAAGACCAGCCTTTGTTATTCGCACAGCTGGCCGATGCAATGAGCTATTTTCAGCGAAAAATGGATGATTTGGGTCAAAGTGAAAATGTGACCACTTTCACAGCTTCAGATTTCGGACGATCCTTGCTATCTAACGGCGACGGCACAGATCACGGCTGGGGAAATCATCTCATGGCTATGGGTGGGGCAGTCAACGGCGGGCAGATTTACGGCACGTTGCCCTCGCTGGATATCAACGGCGCTGATTCTGTGCACCGTGGACGTGTTCTGCCGACACTATCAGCCACTCAGTATGCCGCAACCCTGCTTGAGTGGATTGGCCTTCAGGAAAACCAGATTAACGAGGTGCTGCCAACCTTGCGGAACTTCGATATCAAGAATCTCGACTTCCTCATAGTCTAGACTATCAATCTTGTCAGCAGAGCTTTTCCCAATTGACACGAAACTCAGGTAGTGAGACTCTACGTCTCACTACTGGGACTTTTGGACTCGGTATGCGCAGCTGTCAGGCATCATTCCGAGGATAACGGGCGGCTGTGAAATTCGGCGTGTTGTCAAATCAATGGCAGCATCACCATTACCCGATTAGAGGAAACTGCATGCGCAGCCCACTGCTTAAGGCGCTTGATGTTTCGATCGGCTGGACACTTCGTCTCAGTACCGGTCGATTTCTACAAGTGTCTCGTGAGGGGTCAAACACCCAGTCAATCTTGTAAGAATTTCAATTCAACGAAGCAATTCAATAACCAATTGAGGCAGAACTGAATGCCGTTTGCCGGGCATAGCAATCGCCTCTTTCACTATAAAATTCCGTGGAGGAACTATGAAAATTACACATCTTCTTGGAGCAACTGCTCTGAGTGCGGTAATGGCAGTTGGCACTGCATTCGCCGAAACCACTACTATTCGAGTGCAATCGGTATTGCCTGACACGGCAGATGAAGTGTTCATGCTGAAAGAGTTTGCGAAAGACGTCTCCGAACTCACAGGCGGGTCGGTACAGATTGAAGTGCTGCCTGCTGGTGCCGTTGTTGGCCCACGAGACATCATGGATGCGGTGGATGCAGGCCTCGTCGAGGCTGGTTTTGCATGGACACACTACTGGGGTGGTAAGCACGTTGCTGCAAACCTCTTCGGAGCACCTGTGGCGGGCGCTGGTGTTGGCATGGACAACATCGCGTTCCTTAGTTGGTTCCAGTACGGCGGTGGAAAAGAGCTTTATGATCGTCTATGGGGCGAGATGGGCGTAAACGTCAAAGGTTTCATGTTGCAGCCTGTGGGCCCTGAAGCATTGGGTTGGTTTCCAAAGCCCATCGAGTCTATGGAAGACTTCCGTAAATTGCGTTTCCGTGCGCCTCCGGGCATGGTTGGCGCAGCTTACGCTGCCATCGGTGTACCAGCCGTTGCGATGGGCGGTGGCGACATCTTGCCAGCTCTGGAAAAAGGCACAATCGACGCGGCTGAATGGTGTTGCCCGAAGCCTGATTCAGTTTTTGGTTTCCAAAAAGTTCTAAAGCACTACTATCTACAGGGTTTGCATCAGGTTGTCGTGAATGCCGACATGTATTTAAATCTTGATATCTACAACGACCTGACCGATCTGGAAAAGAAGGCCCTGGAAGTTGCCGCAAACGCATCACTGTCCAAGTCAATGTCCTACCGCATCTATGAAAACGGTAAGGCACTGAAAGATCTGACAGACAACCACGATGTTATCCTGGAAGACACACCAGCTGACTACTTCACCGAGTATATGGCTGCTGCCAAAAATGCATTGCAGGAAGCTTCGGACGAAAACGAGTTCTTCGCAGAAGTCTGGCAGTCACAAAAAGATTTCGCGGACATCGCGGTTCCATTCTGGGCTGGCGCGCAGGCTTCAAACGCAAGTTTGGGCAAAGCACACGCTGACACACTTAAATAGTAACTAAAATAATGTCAACTAAGTACGGGCTCTTGCACGGGCCCCGTAAGTTCTTCTGATGACACATTGAAGTAATGTAAGCTAATCGCGGGCTCTTAACGGGGCCCGTTTTTTTTCCCAGCGACATCTACTGACGTTCGGTAAAAGAGAGCGCGGGTTTCAACTCGATCTAACGAAGGAACACCACCACATGGCCGAAGAAGTCAATCCAGACGATCTGGAAATCGCCGACGAGCTTATCGCCGAACGACGCGCCGAAGCTCCTGGTGAAACACCTGAGGACATGACCGCCTGGCAGCGTCCGATCACGGCTGTTATCGACGTTGTGAACTATCGAGTAGGTCAGATCATCGCGCTTCTTCTGGTGCCCTTGATCGCAGTGGTTGTCTTTGAAGTGATTTCGCGCAACTCCTTCTCGATTCTGCAAAACGCAGGCTTCGAGGATCTGGCACGCTCTCTCAATCTTGGACCCACGCTTTGGGTCTATGACACCAGCCGCATGATCGCAGGCGTGCTTTTTATGGCTGCCGCCGGTTACGGCTTAATGCGCGGTGTCCATATCCGCGCAGACTTTCTCTATCGGTTCTGGTCGGACAAGACGCAGGCAACCGTTGATGCAACTCTTTACCTGTTGCTATTTATCCCTTCGATGATCTTCTTTACCATCGTATCAACAAAGTTCTGGTGGCTGGCCTTTTCAACAGGTGAAACCATGCAAATCGATAGCGCCTGGGGGCCATTGCTCTGGCCAGCTCGCCTGGCCATGCCGATCGGTGCTTTCCTATTGACCATTCAGGGTATTCCCGAGATTTTCCGCGCCTTTCATAAAATGGGCAAAGCACGCGAACGCTGGTTTGTGCGGGTCCTGCCAGTCTATCTGCTCATACTGCTCTGGTTGGTACTGGCAGTGTTTACGCCCGATATCGTGCCGGGTGGCGAATGGTTCAGTAATTTAATGAGCGCGCGACCAAACCTTCCCAAACCCACCATCGGGTTAATCATGCTGGGTGCAATGCTGTTTGTTATTTTCATCGGCTTTCCCATCGCTTTTACACTTATCTTTCTGGCTTTCGTGTTCGGCATCTGGGGGTCGAATTTCAAGCTCACCACGCTGCTAATGACGTTGAACACCAACTCAACCATGCTGAACGACCAGCTCATGGCCGTGCCTTTGTTCGTATTGATGGGCATCGTAATGGAAGCAGCCGGTTTAATGGAACGTCTATTCGCTTCGATCCAAATGATCATGTCTCGCGTGCGTGGCGCGCTGTTTATTGCTGTTCTGATCGTCTCCACCATATTCGCTGCCGCAACCGGGATCGTTGGTGCATCCGTGACACTGCTCGGCATTATGGCAGGCGCAACGATGACCCGATCCAGTTACAACGTAAAACTTGCAGCTGGTACGATCACGGCTGGTGGCACCCTGGGCATCTTGATACCGCCGTCGATCATGTTGATTGTCATGGGCCCCGTGTTGGAAGTGTCTACGCTTGATCTGTTCCGCGGCGCTTTCATACCGGGCGCACTCCTGGCCTCTCTGTACCTGATTTATACATTGGGCCGGTGCTGGCTTAACCCTTCACTGGGCCCCATTCTTGCGGAAGAGGACCAACCAGATACGTCAAGATTCTATGGCGCTGAAGTTGCCTTGATCTGCCTTGGCGTTCTGAGCGTGTGCCGTGTGTTTGGCCTTGGTGTAGGCGGCGCATTTGCTGGACTAATGCCGTTCGGAGGCTTGGTTGTCTTACTGGTGACGATGGTGTTGGCTTATGCTGCCTATCGAAACCTGAGCATTCTGCGGATCGCTGTACCAATAGCCGTCCTGTTCCACCTCTATATGATTGTTGCCAATTCAGGCGATGGTGGCGTGCCGATCATGTCGATAGTATTGGGCGCTTTCATCGTTCTTCTGGCGTATCTGGGCCGACCTATCTACGACAAAGAGAACGGCAATGACTTCTATTTCTCGGATCTCTGGAACGAATTCTTTGCGGGTCTGATGCCGCCAACGATCCTTATATCCTTCGCTTTGGGCTCGATCCTTCTCGGCTTTGCAACCCCGGCTGAAGCTGCCGCCATGGGGGCCTTTGGTTCGATACTGCTCTCTATCAGCTATCGCAAATTTACTATTCCAAGTTTTTTTGACAGCTTGGTTAAAGCGCTGGAAATTACCGTGTTAATCATGTTCCTGGTCGCAGCCTCCAACTTCTTTGGTGCCGAATTCAGTGCGCTGGGAACACCGAAGATGATGACAGAGCTGCTCTTGGGCCTTGATATGTCACCTTATCTGATCCTGCTTCTGGTTATGGCGCTGATCTTTCTGTTGGGCTGGCCTCTGGAATGGGTGCCAATCGTCCTGATCGTTGTCCCGATTTTGCTGCCGACGGTCGAGGCACTTTCAGTGCATGGCCTGGAACGCTATGACCTCATGGTGTGGTTCGGCATACTTGTGGCGGTGAACTTGCAAACCGCCTGGCTTTCACCGCCGGTCGCACTCTCAGCCTATTTTCTGAAGGGCGTGGTGCCACAATGGGATTTGAAAGACATCTACCTCGGAATGATGCAGTTCATGCTGGTACAACTTGTGGGCCTGGCCCTGCTCTTCATATTCCCGCAGCTTGTACTGTGGCTGCCCAAGGTAATGGGGGGTTAGGCCATGATCGCTTTATGGCAACATCGCGATTGTAATGCGCAAGCTGCGTTAGGTAGCGCATTACCTGCCGCGCGTTAATTGAGATAAAACCTGCAACTGATTATCAGGAGAGCATCAGTTGCGGGTCTTTACCCTGGTGTTTGGTAATTTAGGTTCTAATTCTTCAACTAATCGCTTATTAGAAGAAGGCTAAATAATGTCTACGAAATACAAGAAAATATGAATTACAAGAATATTTGCGTATCCCCGTTTCAGATGTCGGCACTGAAGAGGCGATTGATGTGCACCAGTCAATCTGGAATCATCCGATGCAGGCTTGTTCAAGCGGGAGCTGGTTGTGCTTGATCAACTTCTGGGCTTCAGCCAGATCATCATTGCTGATCTGGTTCTATCTGGAGACAATGCGCTTGTCATCGGCATGGCTGCTGCCGGTTTGTCTCCAAAACTGCGTAAAAGGGCAATCCTCTACGGGATGGTTATTGCAGCTGTACTGCGTATCGTATTCGCGGTTATGGCCACCAAACTTCTAGGTATACCCGGTATTTATTTTATTGGTGCAGTATTGCTTTTCTGGGTCTGTTGGCGCTTGTTTGTTGAGATCCGGGAAGGCCAGGATGCACAGGCACAAGAAGCCCTGGAAATAGCCTCACACGAAGATGAAGGCTACACAGGACCCCCTAAAACGTCCCTGAAATCTGCCTTGATCTCCATCACAATAGCCGATGTGTCGATGTCGCTGGATAACGTACTCGCCGTTGCGGCCATTGCGGACGGTGACACCCGGCAACTTGTTTTCGGTTTGGGTCTCGCCATTGTACTGATGGCCTTCGCCGCCACGATCATCATGAGACTGCTGTCACGCTACCCCTGGATTTCATGGTTGGGGTTGGTTGTGCTGGTCTACGTTGCAAGCGACATGCTCCATCGCGGCATCATGGACCCACAGACTGGTGTGCTCGCGTTACTCAGATAACCGGATATCCACATCGAACCTTTCATATATCAACGCGCAAGCGGCGACAGAAATCTCTATAAACATTTTGTTATAAAAAGTTAACCACTATGAAAGCACTTGTCTATACCGGCACTCAGGCCATGGACTTCCGGGATGAACCAATGCCCGAAGCGGGGCAAGGCGAATCTCTGGTCAATATAGAAGCATCCGGTATTTGCGGCTCTGACATGCACGCATGGCACGGGCATGATGCCCGCCGCATTCCACCCATGATTCTTGGCCATGAATTGGCCGGGGTGGTCGACAGTGGCATACATGCTGGCAAACGAGTCGCCATCAATCCCCTGATTAGCTGTGGCTTGTGCAGAGATTGCCGCGCAGGCTTGCCAAACCTGTGCTCCAAACGCGATTTGCTAGGCCTTGGTCGCAGTGGTGGCTATGCTCAGGCGGTGAGCGTACCTGACAGCAATTTGTTCACCCTGCCCGATTCCCTGTCAGCCATCCATGCCAGTTTAATGGAACCCACTGCGGTGTCATTGCACGCTATACATTTAGCTGAGAAAGTCCTCCCTCGCCCCCTTTCCGAAAGTCGCGCTCTGGTGATCGGTGGTGGCGCGATAGGGGCATTAGCTACACTATTACTTGCCCAAAAGGGTGCACGTCACATCAGCGTGGCAGAAACCAGTGCCCTGAGACGCGACAGCCTGAGCGCCATGTGCGATGCCAATGTGTATGACCCCTTGGGCAAAAATACGCCTCCCGAAAATCATTTTGAGCTGGTCGTTGATGCCGTTGGTAGCGGTGCTACCCGCAAGGCTGCCAGCGCCATGGTACGTACCGGAGGTGTTATTTCTCATATCGGCCTGCAAGACAATGAAACAGGCCTTGATACACGTCGTCTGACGCTTCAGGAAGTAACCTTCATCGGAAATTACACTTATAACCTCAGCGACCTGCAAGCAGCGCTTGATCTACTCGCTGATCAATCCATTGGTGAGCTGTCCTGGGTGGAAACACGTCCCCTCAGCGAAGGCGCCAGAGCGTTCGAGGATATTCACAATGCCAGAACTGCAGCGCCAAAAATAGTACTATTGCCCTAGGTGAAATATTTCGAGTACAGATTATTTACATAGAATCAGTTTATAGGTGCGTGGAAGCCGTTACACGAATTGCGAAGAGACCATGAAACAAGCACTCGATAGACAAATAAATCAGACAACATCTCACACCACTGGTCGGCGTAGATTCGCTGCTCATTCAGCGGTTGTTCGGCATACCACCAGCGTTTGTCTAGTGTGGGCAGCACTTACGCTGTCACCTACGGTAGCCGCATTGGAGTTTCAGTGCGAAGTACCTGATGACACACGCTTCCTGCGGGTTGATATCCCAGGGGTCGAGCACCTCTGCGAGGTAAGTGTCACCTATCAGGAAAGTGGCGCTCGCGAGGTCATGTGGTATGCCCGCAACGATTCCATGTTCTGCTCGGTCCGTGCCTATGAGCTACGTGACAAGTACCAGGACTTATGGAACTACGACTGCACTACCTGGCCTGATCGCGATGGGATAAACATGCTCTCACCCTCACAACGCCTGATTCTGGATCGCAGACTCAAGTCGTTGTTACAACTGGGCAGTCAATCATCACCCAAATTTACTATCAAGGCTGTGAAAGCAGTCGCCAGCACTCAACTGGACAAAGAACCAGGAAAAATTGCTATTCAGTTTTTTACAGAAAACACTAATTTCACTGAAATCATCGATGATCAAAGCACGGAATGGCGGCTCACAACTACCATACACAACATGGCAACCCAGGTCGTCAGCGATCTGCCTGTTTCAGTGGCGGTAGTTCATTCCATCAACGACAAAGGTGATCTGGAAGTACACACACAACTTGTTGATCAACAACAAGCTGACTGTGCAGGTAAACAGGTTTTGACACCAGTGGGCAGCAACGGGATCGTCAAGGCGCGGACCCCACATCGGTTTGTCTGCAAAACAGACAATACCAATCGTCAATCACAGGGTGATGCAACTTCGCCCATTGGCGAATCAGCCACAGAGTGAAAATTGATTCATAGCGCTACTATTAGTGCCAAATCCAGGATTAATTTAGGCGTGTGCCGTTCGGCACACGCTCCATCGGCGTAACCAGAACAATAGACCCATCTTCACGGGCCATACCAGTAACCAGGCATTCGGACATGAAGGGACCGATTTGTTTTTTTGGAAAATTAACAACAGCCATTACCTGCATGCCGTTAAGACTCTGTTCATCATAAAGATCAGTGATCTGTGCACTTGATCGGCGCATGCCGATATCAACCCCAAAGTCGATTGTCAGCTTCCAGGCCGGCTTGCGCGCCTCTGGAAAGGCCTCGACGGCGACTATGGTGCCAGCACACAAATGAACTTGCGCAAATTCATCCCACTCGATCAATTCCATTGCGAACTCCTGTCTTGTATTGTTGATGTGCGCAGCATTATCGGAAACATGTACATGCGTGACGGCAGACTATATTCAAAGAGGCCAAGCCCAAAGAATCGTGGGAATGCTTATCACGACAATGATAATCTCCAAGGGTAATCCCACACGCCAATAGTCACTGAATTTATAACCCCCAGGCCCCATTACCAAGGTGTTGCATTGATGCCCGATGGGTGTCAGAAACGCACATGAAGCACCAACTGCCACGGACATCAGGAACGGATCGGCGTTAACCTGTAACGCCTCCGCCATAGCGATACCCAACGGCGCCATAACAAGCGCCGTGGCTGCGTTGTTGATGACATCAGATAGAAGCATGGTAACCACTAAAAGAAGCGCCAGTATGATCGGTATGGACAGACCTTCGGTGACTGAAATCAAACTCTCTGCCACCAACTGTGTTGTACCAGTAGTCGTCAAGGCGTTTCCCACAGGAATCATAGCTGCAAGTAAAACTATAACCGGCCAGTCAATGTCGTCATAGATTTTTCTTACCGTCAGGATACCGGTGAGAACATAAGCACCTACAGCCAATATAAAAGCTACCGGCAGACTAACGATGCCGATAATCCCCAGAGCAATGGCAACGCCAAAAATGCCGCTTGCCAGCGCTATTTTTCGCGTTCGGTTCAAATTTATGGGTCGACGCATTAAAGGCCACAAACCTAACAAACCAAATTGTCCGTCAACCGCGTCGCTATCACCGTGCAATAACAGCACATCACCCTCACGGAACACTTGCTGTCGCAGTCGTTGCGTAACAGGACGACCCTGACGGGCAAGCCCTACTAATGCCAGGGTACGACCGGTTTGTCGTCGAATGTATTCAACTCCTTTACCAAGCAGTGGTGAGTTATTTCTCACGACACCTTCGGCCATGACTTCGTTATCCGGTGAAGGTTGAATGAACGTTGGCGAAGCCGTACTTCGAAGCTCCAGACTATTTCTGTCCAGAAACGACTTGAGATCATCAGGGTTGGCCCGGAGAATGAGAATGTCTTCTTCTGCAATTTGATAGTCAGAACGCACCGCACGTGCAAAGCGACGTTTGCCCGCCACACCAATAAGCTCTACATTGTCGTCACCCAGGGAGTCAAACTCTCCCAATGTCTCTCCCACTAATGATGAGGATGCCGGCACGAACGCTTCAGTGAGGTATACGCCTGCCGTAAGTGCAGACCCGTCATCCTTGAATTCAAGTCTTGCGCGAGGAATCAGACGCCAACCTATCAACGTAACAAATGCAAAACCTACAACGGCTATCGGCAAACCGACAGGCGCAAAATCAAACATGCCAAAAGGTTGGCCAGTATGTTCAGCCCTTATACTGGCAATAATGATGTTCGGCGGTGTTCCTATCAGTGTCATCATTCCACCCAGCAAACTGCCAAATGCCAGCGGCATAAGTATAAGTCCCGGTGAGCGCTCACGTTCCTGCGCTGTGGATATAGCGATAGGCAACAACAAGGCCAGAGCGCCTACGTTATTCATGAATGCAGAGGCCACCGTAACAACGGCGGTTAGAGAGGCGATGTGCAAAATAGGTGTTGTAGTCAAATGACTTATACGGCTAGCGACCTCGTCGACAACACCGGCATCACGCAATGCACTACTGATAATGAGAACCGCAGCCACAGTCACTACAGCCGGATGACCAAAACCGCTAAATGCCAGATCTGCTGGCACCAGATTAGCCAACACACAGCCCATCAAGGCGGACATCGCGACAAGATCGTAACGCCATTTCCCCCAGACAAAAAACAACATGGTGACCAGCAAAATTACGCTTATTAGTATCTGCGCTGAAGTCATGACAGAACAAGCCTATTGAAACTCAACATTAATTCATACTCGGGTAACATGGTGCTTCCATCGTGTTCAGGGCATTGTTAACCCTCGTAATGTCAGATCTTCCCACGATTCGTGCCTGCACACATCCTGCAATGACACGGATCAAGAAAAACATCTGTAAAAATTGCACTTGTGGCATCTATCCGAAAATATTCCATGGCGAAAAAAGCACTACGAATCATGTAGTGTTAGTGGTCCGTCAACCAGTTTGCTCCACGAAGGCGCACAGCTTGCCATGACTGCCAAAAAGCCAGGACGATGATGGCATCTGCATTTACTGTATCGGTCATCATACCGACCTATAACCGGCTAACGTTACTCCAGCGAGCCGTCGACTCGGTATTGAATCAATCATTTGCAGCGCATGAGATTATCGTTATTGACGATGGCTCTACCGATGGAACACCAGCATGGCTTGCACGACAATCATCACCGGTTATTTCTATAATCCAGGATAATCGCGGTGTCTCGCATGCACGAAATCGTGGTATCGAGAAAGCCTCTGGACATTGGATAGCCTTGCTTGACAGTGATGATTTCTGGCATAGCGAGAAGCTGTCCACCCAAAAGCTGGCACTGCTATCTCAACCTGATAGCCGATTTTGTCATTGCGATGAACTCTGGATACGAAACGGAAAAAGAATAAATCAAAAACTGAAACATAAGAAACAAGGCGGTGATATTTTCGAGCAATGCCTGGCCTTATGTGTCATATCACCTTCTGCAGCGTTAATGAATCGACATCTCTTTTACGATCACGGACTGTTTGATGAATCCTTACCTGCATGCGAAGATTACGATCTATGGCTTAGGATTACAGCGCATGAGCCTGTCACCTTCGTTGATAAACCATTACTGACAAAAACTGGCGGCCATGACGATCAACTATCCCGTCGTTTCCCCATCATGGACCAATTCAGATTGCAATCTCTTGCCGGTCTTCTACGCAGCGGCAAACTGAGTAAAGATAAAAACCGAATAGCACATCAAATGTTTCTGTACAAACTGAATGTTGTTCAAAACGGTGCCTGCAAACATGGCAATCAACAACTTTTACAAAAACTTAACCGTGAATATGCAGATCTAAATGATGCTCTGTGAGAGTAGATAGAGGATAATCGAGACACACTTCAGCTCCAGCAAAAACCATGTCCGCATTGATTTTCCGACTTCGCAATGTTCCTGACGATGAAGCCGAGGCCATTCGTAACTTACTCAACGAGCGCGGTATTGATTGGTATGAAACCGGTGCAGGTAACTGGGGTATTGCCATGCCAGGGTTGTGGGTAGGCAATGATGCGCAAGTGGACATGGCCCGCCAACTTATTTCACAGTACCAGCAAAATCACGCGGCTACTCAACGCAAACTTTACGAACAACAGGAGCAGTTGGGTCAGAATGCAACATTGACACAGCGATTAGTTGAACATCCCTTTCGCTCAGTAGGCATAATTCTCTTTTGTCTTTTTATTTTGTACGTGTCAATCCATCCATTTATTCAAATGATTGGTTATTCGAAGCAGTAGACAAATAAATTTCTTGCCCAGCACCCCGGTGACAACACATCGGCGCTATCAGCGCATCCTGCCGGTTTATGCGCATCGCCTTTCGGGCTCGTAACCGGATATTCCTGTATCGCAATCTTTTCGCGCGCACAGACCTTACAAGCTTTATATAATGCCCGGGTGGTAAAAATCCCACCCGGCAGCAACGCGTCAGGCGATTCAGTTTCGCACCGAGCAGTGTTTACCGAGTGGCGTTTTAACCGGCAGTCATAAGTCGGGCTAGTAAATGTTTCCAGACATCCGGAAACTCGACGGCGGGTTTAGCCCGCCAGCCTTACGAATAATCCTTACAACGTAGATAAAAAGAGAGAATCATGCGAAGTGTACTTGTGGCGGCATCAGCCAGCCTAGCGCTCTGCTCATTACCAGTATTTGCTGACAACGAACGCCCTTCGGTTGTCGAAAACGTACGAGCAGAAGGTGCCACTGGCCCAGCAGTCAGTCTATCCTGGGACAAGCCAAACGATAACGTGGGTGTCGAAGGCTTCAACGTTTATCGTGATGGCAACTATTACACCACAGTGCTTAACACAACCAGCTACACCGACTCGGGCGTATCAGGCAATCGGGAGTATCGCTACAGGATCGTGGCTTTTGATCAGGCTCGCAACTATTCGACGCTGTCTGCCAGCGCTAGCGCACAGAGCGGTGGGGTCAGAGCAGTAAGCAACAGTCCCGCACCCTCGCCTCAACAATCTCAAGCCAACAGCAACGGTAACCCCGCACCGCCAAGCGGCCTGCAAGCTGCTGAAAACGGATCTTCAGCCACTATTTCATGGAATGCCCCTTCGGGTGGCGCCGATGGCTACAATGTGTACAAAAACGGGAACTATCATGCGACTGTCAAGGGCGGCACCAGCTACAGCGCTAACGAATTGACTGGTACCAGCGAATTCGAGATCGTCGCATTCCTGAACGATCGTTATTCGGTCAAATCGGAAACACTTTCGGTAAGCACCAATGGCGATGACCAGGCCAGTCCGCCGCCGGCTACAAATCCAAGTCCTCCGCCTAATGCCAACCCGAGCCCTCCACCGACTGGTGGCGGCAAAAGCGCTGTGCCCAACGGCTACAATCTGGTATTCAGAGACGAGTTCGATCGGGGCAACATCGACTCTGGCAAGTGGAATACAAGTTATCGGTGGGGAGCGAACTGGATCATCAATAACGAAGAGCAATACTATGTTGACATCCTTCGAGACCCCAACTTTGGGATTTCGCCTTTCAAACTGAATGGCAACCACCTGACGATCGAAGCCACCCAGACACCGGGCGGGCTTCGTGACAAGGCCGCTGGGCAGAAATATCTGTCTGGCGCAATGACAACCCACAACAAATTCAAAATGAAGTTCGGCTACGTGGAAATGCGTGCCAAACTGCCAAAAGGCAAAGGCTTATGGCCAGCTTTCTGGCTGTTGCATGAGTCAAACGACATCAACAGACCTGAGATAGACGTGGTAGAAATGCTGGGTCAAGATCCAAATCTGGTCTACCAGACATACCATTACTATGAAAACTGGAACCTGCGATCCACCCCAAGTTTTAAAGCGCCTGGACCAGACTACTCGCAAGATTTTCATACCTTCGGAATGCTTTGGGAACCCGGTCGCATCACCTGGTATGTTGATGGGGTGGAAACCAACCGACACGAAAATGGCAACGTAGCCAACGAAGAGATGTATCTTTTAGTTAATCTTGCGTTGGGTGGCGGCTGGGCTGGTTCACCGGACGGCAGCACACCATTCCCTGCAAGAATGGAAATAGATTACATTCGAGCCTACAAGTAGTAGTTAGTGCTTGATGAGGTAGCCCGTCCTTGCGGTGGCTACCTCATCAAAAATCAATATTAGCTCCCAGCTAGCTGGTGTGCGCCTCTGTATTTGTAGATGTAGTGCAAGCTTTGGCAGCTCGACTCAGACAATGAAACACCTGCTGCGGTACTGTCTGAGAAATCGAACTTTCTCAGACGGGCTTGTCAATGAACCTGGTTACAAAGCGTCAAGTCAGTCAGGCGGAAAACGACTGCAGAACATTGCCTGCAGCATTTTTACTGGCGCCCATAGTTCTGGTATTTGCCTTTCTGGCGGCTTGTCAGACGGCAGTTGAGTACCAAGCGCCGGCCGTTGTGGTTACGGCCTCTGGCAATCAACCAGAGGGTGGTGCTGACAGTAAAGAGTTGATCAACGCGACCCCATCTGAATTCTCACTAAAGAGTGACTATTCAGATGCAGGCAAGGCCTCTGCACCATGGTTGTCAACGGTTACCCAGGACTTTGCACTGGCAAAAAGCCTGGTCGAAGATGAACTATCCGTCGATCTTACCGACATTACGCTTTCATTGGTCGAAGATGCACCCATCAATGCAGAAGTGGCTCTTGAAACACAGCGTCTGGTACATGAGCAGTTTGGCAACTCATCCTTTGCTGACATGTTCCTGCAACAAATCATGAGGCCCTTGGACGGGACATATGCCGCCCTGTATAGCTCCAGATTAAGCGCCGTCATGATTAGTCGCTCCATGCTGGCAAGTTATGAACGCAGCCTTCTTCCCCAACATCAGGGATCGACCAAACGTGCCGCATTACTGACGCTTTTGATCCATGAGCTTGTTCATGCAGCGGATGACAAGCGGTATCAGATTCATGACAATCGTGCGCTTAATTTCAGAGCCTCGTTTGCCCAATCAGCCACGTTTGAAGGACATGCTCAATGGGTAACTCGTAAAATTTGTCAAAAGGCGGGCTGCAGTGAAGGGTTGGAGGCGTTGGACAATTTCATGTTCAGTACACATCAGCAAGGCCCGCAATTGACGCAAGCAGTCGAGGCTATAAGTCGAAGCGTTCTCGAATACTCCTATATTGAAGGAGAGCGCTTTGTCGCAGCTCTTGCAAAGCGTGACAATGGCGAGCAGCTCGTCGAAGAGCTACTCACAAGACCGCCTCTGGATCCTATTCAGATACTCGCACCTGAAACCTTTCCGAATGCCAGGCGTGAGCACCTTAATCGACACTTGATTTCTGCCAGCCGTACAACTGGCCACCCTTTGGCTGCCCCACCCTGGATCGGAGTTGAAACCTCACCCCTGAAAGGAATCGACCTGCGAGCCGATCCCGCTCGCCGCCAGGCAGCTGTTGATGGATTTACCCGGCTTTTACAGGGCATGATTTCCATGCAGTTTTACGATCAGACAGCACCAGGGGCGATGCCCATCGAGGCAACTATTCTGGCAGCCGAATCTTCACAGACTGCTCGACTATTCGCCAATATGCTGCACAGCAACACCCAGCAATCAGGCGCACGAGTAAGCGATGAGCGCAAGCGCATTGGTGGTGAGTCAGATTCATCAGATGCCGGTGTCCAGATGCACATCTATCGTACTGCTATCGATGCAGATACCAGCTATCGCACAACGATCGCTGTTTCCGGCAAACATGTAGTTCAGGTCTCAGGAAACATCAGGAAACAGACATTTCTCGACGAATACGCTACGCAGGTTTTGCTCAAGCTGAGCGAGATCTGACCCGTCTGGGGTGGGTGCGACGTTCGGACTAGTGCCACAATAGTTACTTCACATATTCTGGATGATCAATCAGGCAAAGATACTGCCATTAGACGAAAATCGCGTTTTTAGAAACTCCATCTGATCTGCCAATACATCACGATTGGAGAGATAGAAAAACTCGTACCGATTGGGCGCAAACGGCACTGCTAGTAACTGCATATTCGCCTGCTCTGGGGTCAGATTGCCTTTCCGGTTGTTGCACCGCCTGCAGGCCGTCACGCAGTTTGTCCATATATCGCGTCCACCCCGGGAAGTCGGGATCACATGATCACGCGACAAACTCGCTATCGGAAACTCTACTCCACAATACAGACACAATTGCTGGTCTCGGGCAAATAGCAAAGAATTGCTTAACGCGGGTGTGAACTGCTGATTACCGACCTTGCCGTCGCAAGCAACAATACTCGGCAATTCCAGCTCCGAACGAATACCCTGCTTATTGTAGCCACCTCGAACACGCACTATAATGTCACCAATACTCCAGATGACTTGTTCCTTGACAAGCAAGGTGGCAGTTTCTTGCCAACTGAGCCAAGCGACCGGCGTGCCTGCTTTGTTCAAGCGGAGTACTTTACTATTCATGGCTGGATCAGTTCTTGATAATTTCTCCACACCCTCTTTGTATACCACATCGTGAAGATGTGGTTAAGTCAACAAAGCGAGGAATGGCACCTCACCTGGAAAACAATTATCCAAGACCGAGAAATCCGCCTGACTGCCGCTCCCACAATCGGGCGTAAAGACCGCCTGCGGCAATAAGTTGCTGATGTGTACCTTGCTCCACAATGCGCCCCTCATCCAGCACAATTAGCCGATCCAATGCTGCGATGGTAGATAGTCGGTGTGCCACGGCAAGCACGGTCTTGCCATCCATCAATCGCGTCAATTGTTCCTGAATAGCGGCTTCTACCTCAGAGTCCAGCGCTGACGTTGCCTCATCCAGAATCAGTATTGGCGCATCCTTGAGAATCACTCTGGCAATAGCTATGCGTTGTCGCTGACCGCCTGATAATTTGACACCACGCTCACCCACGAAGGCGTCCAGGCCAGTACGAGCCTGAGGATCAGTCAGTTGAGGAATAAAGCTCATCGCCTCTGCCTGCGCAGCGGCCTCGCTGATTTGAGCATCCGTCGCATCGGCACGCCCGTAGCGGATATTTTCCCGGATTGAGCGATGCAGCAGGGAGGTATCTTGCGTGACAACCGCGATAGCCGATCGCAGACTGTCCTGTGTCACTGCTGAAATGTCCTGCCCATCAATGCGTATACTGCCACCGTTCAAATTATGGAAACGCATCAGCAGATTTATCAACGTCGATTTACCTGCACCAGAGCGCCCCACCAAACCTATTTTTTCACCAGCTGCCATTTGAAAACTGCACTGAGTCACCACGGCGTCCGCATTTACAGCTCCTTCAGCATCTGAATCGTAGGAGAAATCAACCTCATCGAATTCGACCACACCCTTATCTACCTGCAACACCGTTGCATCGCGTTTATCTTCAATGGCCAGCGGCTGTGCAATCGTCTCGATGCCGTTTTGCACGGTACCCACATTTTCGAATAACGATGTGATGGTTCTCAGCACCCAACTAGACATCTGGTTTAGCCGAAATACCAGACCATTGGCTACTGCAATTTCGCCCACGCTTACCGCATCATTCAGCCAAAGGTTGATTGAGATCGCCGCTGTACCAGCGATCAACAGGGTGTTCAGCACAGTCAGCGACACGGTCATCTGCAAAATGGCGCGCATCAACACCCTGAAAGCCTGCGTATGCTGGCGGATACCCTCGGCAGCGAAGTCCTCTTCCAGGGAATGATGGGCAAATAACTTGACCGACTGAATATTGGTATAGCTATCCACGACCCGACCCATAAGACCCGAGTTAGCCTCCGAAAGACGCGCGGATTTGCGACGTACAGGCGGCACCATGAATACAATAACGGCCAGGTAGCCGACTATCCACAACAGCATCGGCCATAACAACTGCGTGTTGGCTTGAAAGAAAAATGCTGTGATACCAACAACATAGATGACCAGCATCCAGGCCCCATCCACAATATTGAGCACCGCCTCGCGCAATGCATGACCGGTTTGCAGGACTTTCTGAGCGATCCGACCAGCAAAGTCATTCTGAAAAAACAGCATGCTCTGGCGCAGTACATACCGATGGTTTTGCCAGCGAGTAGCATTGGCAAGACCCGGCGCCAAAGCCAGATTAATCAGGGCACGTGTGCCTAGAACAGCAAGCGGACGAATGATAACTACGACAGCAAACATCCAGACCAGAGCGACACCATGGGTGGATAGAAACGCGCCTCGCTCCTCCGCTGCCATCCAGTCAAGAATCCGCCCCAGATAGATGTAAACGTACAATTCACTGATTGAAGCAATACCGGCGAGAAGCAGCGTTACCGTCAGCACTCCACGAATCGGGCAAAGATAGAATCGAAAAAAGTCGAGGGTCCCCTGTGGGGGCTGTTCGGCAGATTGATCCCTGAATGGGTCTATCAGTGATTCGAAGTAGCGATACACAAATGCATTTAACCAACAGAGATTTAGATTCCAGCATAGATGAATAACGCTGGTTTATGCCTGTTTTCCTTGTTTGCGGTTTAAATCCGGTTTTCTACCCTCGCTTGTCTTGAGCCATTGTCCGAAGTAAACGCCAGCCTGGATGGCCTGCGTGTCACACGCCCCATCAACACTGCTGGCTGACGAAACAAGCGTTTAGCTATAACAGCCAGCGCTTGGCTGGGCATTAGCTACGCTTGCGTGATATAGACATCTGCCTCGTTCTGCGTGAGTACAGTATGCTTTGATCTCGCGTCGTTTCTCTCTCTCTGGCATGCTTGTAACCGAGAACACGGTATTGGTCCAATTAGGGAGTACAATCTCTTTCTGCTACCATTAATCGTGACTGAAAAGCATAGATAGTTATGGATAAATACACAGAAATGCTGGTGTTTTCGAAAGCTGCCGATATGGGCAGCTTTTCTGCTGCTGCTCGCGAACTGGACCTGACACCGTCAGCTGTCAGCAAGCTGATCACCCGGTTGGAAGACAGGCTTGGGGCAAGATTGTTCCAGCGCACGACACGAAAACTCAGCATGACTGCAGAAGGACATGCTTTCAACGATCGATGTGGCTCTATCCTTGATGAAATCAGGCAGGCCGAAGATGCCGTCATGGCCTTGCACGACCGGGTCAGCGGAACTCTACGCGTAACCACGGTATCCGCCTTTGCGCGACTGCAAATGATCAAACTCATGCCAGAATTCATGGCACTCTACCCCGAGCTACGTGTAGAACTGGAGTTAAGCGAGCGCGAGGTCGATCTGGTCGGCGAGAGCGTCGATGTAGCCATTCTCATGAGCGATGGACTCACTGACGAGTCTCTGGTGGCTCGCCGTCTGGCTGTCAATAAACGCGTAATCTGCGCATCTCCCGACTACATCGCAAAACACGGAAAACCTCGTACACCTGAAGATTTACTGAACCACAACTGCCTGACCCATTCGGCTATCAGTCATTTTAATGACTGGGAATTTTCTACGGCAGATGGCATTCGAGTGCAACGCGTCAAAGGCAATTTCCACACAAACAGCGCATCAGCGCTACATGAAGCGGTAAAGGCAGGGATTGGCATTGCGCGCCTTGCAACTTATGTGGTTCAGCCATCGTTAAAATCAGGAGCTGCCATACCGTTGCTTCAGGAACACTCGGCTGACTCCTCCAGTATTCAGCTGGTTTATCCGCACCGTCGTCATTTAAGTAACAAGGTGCGTGTGTTCACCGACTTCATAGTTGGAAAATTTACGCCCAATCCCCCATGGGAACAACAGGAAATGTAGCAGTTTCAGTTGTTGTCCGTCGATTCTTGCATTAGCAAGAATCTTTCAAGCGAATGAAAAAGCGATAACAATAGATCAACGCGCTGATCAATGGCCTCAAGGGCCTTGTCCAGTTGCTGTGCGGATGCTCCTTCTTCGAGTAGGGCCAGAAAATTCACGCCGCTTTCATGCATTGATCTCATCGGCTGCTCTATGTCAGTGAATTGTCGATAAGTGGAAAGCTTCTGGCCAATACCGAAGTACCATAAACCAAGACGAGATTCAGTGACGGGCGCACACAGCGCAGGATCGGCCAGCGAATCAAGTGCTATGCCCTCGCCCAGGCGACGGCAGAACGCTGCATCCAGAAGACTCTTTCGAAAACGCATCAAATTCAGAGAAGCCTGATGAACCCGTCCAAGTTGCGAGCCTCCAAAGTCGTGTGACTCATTTATAAAATGCAGGAAATCATGCAACGACATCGGCTTGGCGATGTAATAACCCTGCGCCTCATCACAGCCGTGAGCTATGAGAAAATTGTATGCCTCAGCCGTCTCGATACCTTCTGCCACTGACGTCATTCCAAGTTCACGAGCCATTGAAATGGCCGAACGAACCACATCCAGATTCTGTTGCGAGCTTCCCATACGCTTGACTACACCCTGATCAAGCTTAAGTGCATCGAACGGCAATTGACTTAATCGATCTATCGAAGAATAACCGGTACCGAAATCATCCATTAGAATTTTGATACCGCGTGCCTTGAGCCGGACCAGATCATCATAGACCTTGTCAACATTACCCATGACGGCACTCTCGGTAATCTCCACCTGTAAGTCCGAAGCCTCTATACGCCCCTCGTCAAGGGCCTTGCCAATGAGCTGACTGATAGCATTTGATGCAAGATCGTCGGGCGCAACATTGATCGATAACGACAAAGCAGGTTGGTGTTCAGGTAACTGGGCGCTGGCATCTATCACTTGATCTAGCAGCCGCAACGTCAGATCGTGCAACATGCCGCTGCTTTCAGCCAAGGGCAAAAATTCGCTGGGAGAGACTATCCCGTTGACACCATCAGACCAGCGGACCAGCGCCTCTGCACCAATAATATCGCCACTTAACAGACTCACTTTAGGCTGGTAATACAATACCAACTCGTCGTTGAGCATTGCTTTGTGCAGAATGGCTTCTGTTAAAACGTCATTCACAACAAAGCACTGGGAGCTAGCGAGACAAAAATGAATCGACTGCGCGTAATCCCCTCTCGGTGGGGCCGCCATCGGTCGCGTAGACTCCCAGCCAGCTGGACATTACACAGCTCGAAATCGAGACAGTAGTTATCGATGATAAGCCTTCAAGAACCGTGAATTTAGCGAATCCTTAATAGAGGCTTTAACAGGTCCTGCAGCCAACCATTCCTGCTCAAGCTTTGCCAGAACCTGCTTGGCATCGTCAATCCCTGCAGAGCTCATACCCTGCTGCAGGTGTTGCAGCTGATACTGCATGCGTCGCGCCTTGTCATCAGCAGGTGTCTCCACGCCTGCAGCCACCTCCATCCTGATGAGTAGATCACGACGCAGTGTTTCGTTACCCTCATAATCAGGTTTTGTGCCAGTTTCGATGTGCCCAAGCGCCTGATCTCGACGCGCTTTCAAAGCAGCTTCAACTTCAGCGGGCACCTTTACCTCACTGGCCTCCCAGGCATGCGACACATCGTCTACCAACGTTTGTGCTGCGGCACTTGGATCTTCTACGGCAACCTCAAGTTGCTCACAAAGGCCAAGCAGACGCCCTGTTTCTTCGGTTCCAGCTTGCAAGCGACGTTTTGATGCGTTTTCCTGAACTCGGGAACAGGCATCCAGCGCCTGCCGGAAATCACGCAGAAGAAATTTCTTGTCTCGTTCCGGAAACTCGGCCAAGGCCTGAAATTCTGTAGAGAGGGTTTGAACGTAACCTTCATCAAGCGAATCACCGCGCGACAAAATCTTGAGGCGTTTGATAATATCCTTGCCGCGAAATACATGCTCCAGTCCCGCGCGCTGTTTGTCCCGCTCTACCTTGTGTTGATGCTTGAAGATCGTGCCAAGGTGCGAGTTGAAAACCTCCCACAACGCCTGATCCTCTTTGCGACGCATAACGCCGACAAGCTTCCAAGCACTAAGCAAGCTTTTCGCCTGATTGGCAGCATGCTGCGTGATCTCTGCTTCGGCTAGCGCTTGCGCTTTCTCGACAAGTTCCTGCTTAGTGGCAGCATTAGTATCGTATTGCTTTGCCAGCCCCGATTCAAAATGTTTCAGGGCCGCAGAGAATCTTGCCTCCAGAGCCCTGTCAGGTTTTCTATCCTGAACCCGGTTGCGTGTCCATTCGCGTTTGGCGTTATTGATACGCTTTGCGATAGCTTTCCAGTCCGGATCGCTTTCCAGCGATGCCTGCTCAGCTTCCAATGCATCACACAGCTTGGCCTTGGCATCGAGTTTGAGTTGGCGCTCTTTCTGTTTTTCATCAAACCATGCCTTACACGGCTCATAGGCGGCATCACCAGCCGTCTTGAATCGCGACCATAAATCATTGGAAGCCCGACTGACACCCAGATTTTTCCACGCGCTTTGGAGCTCGCGAACTTGTTTGGCCAGATTCTCTGGCGCAAGCTCTTGTGCAGGCAGTGCCTCCATCGACTCACACAGCACTTCGAGCTTGGGACGAGCTGCGAAATCCTGCCAGTCTCCCATTTCAGCCAGCTGCTTTTCAGAGCGCTCCAGTTTCTCGTTCAGGGAAACACGCTCGCCAGGTTCCATTACATCGATTTTTTTCTTTAATCGACGCATCATGCTATTCGCAGGGCCCCATTTTCCTTCTGTGATAATGCCTGACAGGGCGGCAAACTGGCGGTGAGTTGCTTTGATCCTGTCGGCCGATTCCTGCTTTGCCTTGCCTAAACGGTCTTCCAGCACTTTCGCGTGCTCAGCTAATTCAATCAGGTAAGCATGTTGGGAGACATCAATTCCCGGAATGAGTGTATCGATGTCCAATAACGCGGAGACTCTTTTTATACGCTGCTGGAGAGCGCCGGGCCGCGCCTTATGAATATCGTGCGGCGGATCGAATAGTACTGCTACCGCTTGAGTATGAGCTAGCAGCTGCTTTACAGCATCCGAGCTCCTATCAATGCTATTAGCCTGTGCGTCGCCTAGCTCTCTTACGCGCTCGCCCAACTGTGCTATCTGGATGTCAGACAGTGCTGCCATGACTGGCATGAGAGCCGGATCTTCTATCGGGACGATATCAGGCCTGGTTTTGTTCAAATCCTTGCTTTGGTTAGTAACCGTGTTTGAGTCAGTCGACGACTCAGGCAACGATGAATTCGCATTTCGAACATCGATATTTTGTGTGTCGTCAGCCGCAGCTTGCGCAAGCTCATAGGCTTGCAGCTTTTGATCGGCGCGCTCAGTAGCCTGCACAAAGCGCACGTCGTGCTCTTCGCGATCCGTAGTTTCAAGGTTTGCCCACCTCTCTCGCAAAGCTTGCAACTTGCCTGCATGTTGAGGAGTCCAGACGCCCTCACTTAACGATTCTGCTGCCCGTAATGTTGTATGGATCTCATGCTGCGTTGCAATAAGCGCAGCCTCGGCATCCGCTTCAGCATCCAGTCGCTGTTGCAATTGCTTGGCAACGACCTTGTCCCTGGAACGTACCGCACTCAGTGCTGAGCGCAGCGCATCGTGATGCGTGAGCCTTAACGCCGCTGCAAGACGGGTGTCATGAAAACGTGACTTCTGTACGACGGTAACCAGCGAAGGTTCATCGCTCAGTGCCTGCAGTGCCATATCTCGTTGCTCACTAACCGAACAGTGTGCCGCAATAGGCACCGCCAGACGATCCGCGTGGCTTCTGAGCAAAGCACGCACCGCCACATCACTGACACGACCTTCGGTGAGTTTAGACACCAGACGACTTTCAGCAGCCTCCTGCAGGTGGTCGGCATCATCAGAGCTGGCATCGAGCAATTCCCGTAAAACGTTTAAATCGTCGACTTTACTGATCGCTGCAAGGCGAACCGTCAGCTTCTGATCTTCCCGTGCCAGGGCGCTCAGCACAAGCTGAGCCTCTTCGGTTTCGGAATCAGCATCGTTGATGTACCCCAGTCGTACCTGCGGATCCTTGTGCTGGTGTGCAGCAGTCTTGAGAAAATTTTTCACGCCGGGATCATGCAATCACTTGAAAAAACCGTTCCCAGTATAACAACTTGCCCATGTCGAACCTGCCTTTCTAATTTTTACGGCCCGCATCGGTAAAAATTATCCTTACAGATCATTTAATCGTGATTCTGTCACACGCTTTTGCGTAGCATCGCGCAGATCAGTCAAACCGCTGCTTTTTTAAGCTTATACACCCGGTGGATGGCGCAGACCTGCCGTCCGCTTGCCGATACGCCCGAAGAGTTTCTTAATTTTCTACGACATACACATGAGCCTTTCCGTGCAGAGCCCCGTCAGCAATTTGTCAGCAGAGCCGGAGATCTGCGAAGTCATCGGGCAACTCGATCGCGCGTTGCAGGGCAAAACTGAGCAAACTACTCTGGCATTGGCCTGTCTATTGGCACGCGGTCATTTATTGATCGAGGATGTACCAGGTGTAGGCAAAACCACTCTGGCGCATGCCCTGGGGGTAACACTCGACCTGGATTGGACACGTATTCAGTTCACCAGCGACTTGTTACCAGCGGACGTTGTTGGCGTGTCCATCTACAACAGCGAAACACATAATTTTGATTTTAAACCCGGGCCTGTTTTCACCTCTATTCTGCTAGCCGATGAAATCAACCGCGCTCCGCCAAAAGCACAGAGTGCTTTACTTGAGGCGATGGAGGAACGTCAGGTCACGATCGATGGCGTCACCCATGCCTTGAGTGAGGATTTTTTTGTCATAGCCACACAAAACCCCGGCGATCAGCTGGGTGCCTTCCCATTACCTGAATCTCAGCTCGATCGATTTTTGGTGGGAATTGAAATCGGCTACCCGGATGCTCAGACCGAACGTCTATTGCTGGAGCGAGGACAAGGAGGTGTCAACGCCACACAAATGACAACACGCCTAACGACAAAGAACTTGAAAAGCTGGAGCGAACGCGCGCAGGCTGGACATATTGCTGCGCCCGTTTTCGATTACATACACGCGCTTATTCTGGCCACCAGACAGGCGGGTAGAGGCTTGAGTCCACGGGCAGGTTTAAGCCTTGTGCGTTTAAGCCGCAGCTATGCCTTCATACTGGGCCGCGATCATGTGTTGCCTGAGGATATTCGCGCAGTGTTTCCTGCACTAGCCGGTCATCGATTGACAGGGCGTGTAAGCACCGGGCGTAGTAATGCTCTGGAAATTCTCGAGCAGGTTCTCATGCCTTGAGATTCTCGTGAAATCAAGTGTGTACCGATCTAGACGGCACGCTCTGCGGCAACGAATTTTACGCACACGAGCTGAAGATTCCCTGCCGCATACCATTACACATCATCGCGTCTATATCGTGCCGAGCAAAAGAGGTTGCGCGTTTCTCTTTACACTCCTGCTGATGCTTATTGCATCTGTAAACTATGCACTATCCCTGGGCTATGCTTTGTGTTTTTTGCTAACCGGTCTATTTGCCGCCACTTTACTGCACACGTATCGAAATTTGACAGGCCTGCGTATAAACGCTATCACCAGCCACGATACGTTTGCAGGAGAAGATGTGGCTTTCCATATAAAACTTGGCAATCCACATGCTCGCATTTGTCATGGTATTCGTGTGAACGCTGGCAGCAACAACACGCGAGTACAAATACCACCTAACGACAACACAGATGCCATCATTATTTTTAATGCAGCTTCTCGCGGTATTTGTCGCCTGGGCAGGTTGACGTTGCAGAGTGACTGGCCGTTAGGCTTATGGACCACCTGGAGTTATCTGCATGTTGAAAAACAGGTGCTGGTATTTCCACAGCCTGAAGACAAAGTGCCACCTCCACCCAACGAATCAGGCGCTGAGGAAGGCAATTTGACACAGCTCGCTAATACCGGAGATGTATCGGGACTGCGTGAATACCAAACCGGAGATTCGATAGGTTCAATTGCGTGGAAGAGCACCGCCCGCGGTCTGGGTTTGCAGACACGCACTTTTGACAATGAACAGGCACATTCGACAACCGTGCTTGACCTCAGACGTGCAGCTTTGCCGGGACTCGAGGCACAGTTATCACGCATGTGTGCATGGGTACTGCAAGCTGAGCGTACGCAGAGCGATTATACTTTTCAATTGCCCGATTTCTCGTTAGACAAAGACCGTGGCAAAGAGCAGCAAGCACAAGCACTACGCGCACTGGCGTTATACCGAATTACGCCTGATGATTAGATCGTGGCGAAAAATCATGCCGAGAATTGGCAGCTTACACACGGATGAGATGCAGGCAAAAACGCTTCATGCGCTTTCAGCTCTGCTGATTCTTGTTCAGATTCCGCATCTGCCCCACTTGCCCGCCTGGATCAACGGCGCAGGTTTACTGCTGGTGGGTGGCAGACTTTTTTTGCTCAAGAATCCAACATACAAACTACTGCAAGCTGTGCTATCACCACTGAGTGTCACCTTGATAGCTGTAGGTAGCGCCTTTTTAATCAATTGGCACTATGGCTATTTCATTGGCAGAGACCCCTGTGTCGCCTTTCTATTCATATTGGTTGCGGCCAAATTTGCAGAGGTACAACGCGCCAAAGATGCCACGCTACTGCTATGCCTCTGCGCATTCCTGCTTCTGACTCATTATTTCTATTCGCAATCCATCATCTCAGCTGCACTAACGTTACCTGCGGTTATCGCTCTGGCGTATAGCTTGTCCGTGCTAAGGGATACAGGCAACCCTGAAAGTACATTCAGACAAATAAAAATGGTGAGTGTATTGCTAGTGCAAGGTTTGCCACTGGCAGCACTACTGTTTTTTGTCTTTCCACGACTACCAGGCCCCATGTGGTCTTTACCCGAAGATGCTATGGCAACCACCGGCCTTTCCGATTCCATGTCGCCAGGGTCCATTGGGCAACTCTCACAATCTGGCGCTGTTGCATTCCGTGTAGAGTTTGACGATGTTGTGCCAGATGCTCACAATCTGTATTGGCGCGGCCCTGTGCTCACACAATTCGATGGTCGTAACTGGACGGTAAGTACCCATAAATTCAATGCTGTCCCTCAATACAATGGGGGGGCAGATAGTCTTGTCAATTACACTGTGACACTTCAACCACACCATCAACGATGGCTGTTTGCACTCGATACTGCTGCCTCGCAACCAGAGTCGTACAATGCAGCAAGCAATACCGACACCCGTTATTCCCGTTCCATCGGCTATCTGTACGAAGATGGGCAAATTCTGACAAAGGAGGCCGTCTCGCAAACACTCAGATATCAGCAAAGCTCAATGCTCAGTAGTTCGCTTCCGGCTACCGGCCAGCCACGCCCGGACACCTTATTTCTACCAAACCGGAATTTACGCACTATAGAATTCGCCAAACAGTTACGGTCCAGCCATCAAAGTGACTCAGGGTATGCCGATAGCGTCTTGCAACATTTCAATGAAAAACCGTTTAGTTATACGCTACGTCCACAAGTGCTGGGGCATGCACCAATCGATGAGTTTTTATTTGATAGCCGCGAAGGTTTTTGCGAACACTACGCAGCGGCTTTCGTCGTCATGATGCGTGCAGTGGGTATACCCTCGCGGGTTGTCACAGGCTATCAGGGCGGGGAAATGAACAAAGAATATATGATAGTACGTCAGTCCGATGCGCATGCGTGGGCGGAGGTTTATCTCAATGGTGCATGGCAGCGGTACGATCCAACCACCGCGGTTGCCCCATCAAGAGTTGAAAGCGGTCTTGCTGCCGCATTGCCAAATGAGTCATCCGTGCCGGAACTTGCAAAAAAAGCGCCCGGGCTACTCCGGGATATACAGTTGCGCTGGGATGCCATCAATCATGGATGGCAGCGACTGGTTATTGACTTTGATAACGACTCGCAAGCCGGTCTATGGGAACGTGTGGGTTTTAACAAGCCTGCATTGTGGCAAATAGGTCTTATTGTTCTGGCGTTAGCAGGCCTGTGGAGCCTGTTAGTGTTGAAGATGCCACGACGCAGCAATCTGGACATAAGTGCTCCAGAACATTCGTGGAACAATCTTGTTGCATTGCTGGAAAGCCAATTAGCCTCTCGCCGCCATAACGAAAGCGCTGAAGAGTATTTACAAAGAGCCGCTTTACAGTGGCCAAAGCATCAATCACGCTTTCAGCGACTGCAGGCACACTTTGCACGTTTACGCTTTCAACCTTTTGATAATGACGAAAATAAATCTCTATTGAAGCAAGTAAAAAAAGACATCTTGTTTTTGCGAATGGTATTGCCACTGGAACGGAGATCGACGGCTCTCCTGAAGAGCTAGGGGCATCGCACTATATCTGCGTGGTGATAACGAAAAAAGCATCATAACAGGCAGTTATCTGCTGGTTACCGCAGCTCACCAAAAATCGACTGCGTGGTGCCGCACTGCGTGAGATCTCTTGATTGTAGTATCACTCGCCGCGGCAAGCTTGGTATCATCGGCGCCTGACAACCAACAAACCTTCTCAAAAACACACCTGAGTTGAATAAATGTCTGTCGTGCTGATATTAATCGCCGCATTACTTGTAACCATGACCTTGCTGCCACTGTCATCCAGTCGTCAGTGGTATGTTCGCGCCCTGGATTTCCCTCGTATCCAGATCGCCAGTGTGTCGATACTCTGGTTGGCATACGTGGCTTTGAGTGACACATCAGACCACATTCTGCTGACGCTGAGCACAGTTTGCATCATCATTGCACTTGCTTATCAGTTGTACTGGATAATCCCGAACTCACAAATTTATGATGTCGAAGTGCAACGCCATCTGCCGGAGCGGCAAAACGCGCTGGGTAGCATCTGCCTGCTAAGCAGCAATGTACTCATGCACAACCGTAATTCACAGGCACTGCTGGATCTTGTGCAAAAGCATCAGCCAGATGTCCTGGTAACGCTGGAATCAGACCAATGGTGGCAAGACAAGCTCGATACGCTCAGCGACTATCGCTATCGTCTGCAGTGCCCGTTAGACAATCTGTATGGCATGCATATCTACTCAAGGCTTGCTCTCGAAAACACCAGCATCGACTTTCTGGTCGAGCCAGACAAACCTTCAATGAGCATGAACATCAGGATCAACGACCAACAAAAAATCGCGCTTCATGTAGCCCATCCGGCACCACCTGCGCCCGGTGAGAATGAACAATCCATCGAGCGTGATTTTGAACTTATCGGCATTGCGAAAAAAGTAGCAAAACTGACAACCCCCGTGATCGTCGCTGGCGATCTTAACGATGTTGCCTGGTCGGCCACTACTCGGCTATTTCGAGAAATAGGCGGATTAAAAGACCCACGTGTCGGGCGTGGTATGTTCAATACTTTCAATGCCCGTCACTGGTTTATACGGTGGCCGCTCGATCATGTCTTCGTATCGAGTCACTTCTCCTTGAAAAACCTTCAGCGTTTGCCAGACATCGGCTCTGATCACTTTCCTCTTCTCGTTGAGCTTGCCTTGATTCACACTCATATCAAGGAGGGATCTGAAACACAGGCGTTAACAGAACCTGAACTCTTGAGCGAAGCGCTTGACACCGATGTGGCGCGTAAGGCAACACTGCCACAATAGACGCCCTACGCATTGTTACACTACCTACACGCGAATTTATCAGCTGCCGCCTAGATCCACAATATCTATCATTTCCTTACTGGTTTTAATCGTCCAGACGAATCCCAGCGCGTAGCGAGTCTGTTCACGGGTATCAAAAAGCGGACTGTCCTCGTTGCTGGCACCTGAATAAAAGCCTTTTATCACACCGGCAAACAGACGCACCTGACGTATCGGTCGATAGGCCATTCCAACAAATAAGGTGGACTCCAGATACCCGGCATTTGCATCGTACGCGGGGCGGTTTTCATTGACGAACTCTGGATCCACTTCATAGAAGTAGTCGTGCAGTGGCTCCGTGGCAAAGCTGGCATCCAGACGCGTAAAGAATGTAACACCTGAATCTGCTATTTCACTGGCACTGAGGCCCACCCCGATATCGGCAACTACACCTCTGGAGTCGATTCCACTAAAGTCAGTAGAGAACACCGCTCTGAGCTTGGAGCTGAATTGCCCACGCATTCGAACCCCGGACTCCAGACGCCGATCGAACAACCTTACTGCCAGTTGCGGACCTATCTCGAACAAGAAATCCAAATCGGGCATATCCTGTCGAACGCTATTACCCTGAGAACTGGCATTGAGTGAACCACCAACTGAGAGATCCAGCTTAACGCGTGGGCGTTCGATTGCCACAGCTCTTACTCCGCCATCACCGAATCGGAACAGCGGCGTACGGTAAATCAGAAAAGGCAGTGCAATGGCGCGTTTGTTAGTGTCGCTGGAGGCGGGATAGTCATATCCCAATGAGTAGCCACCACCGACACCAACCTCCCATTCAGGCTTAAGAGAAACACTTGATTGCAGTGGCTGGGCCTCCACTGTCGAACCCGCTTCAGACACCGGTTTATCTTCTGCTAATGACGAGTGGCAGTATAAAACACCAAAAAGCAGTGCAGCGCTCAAACAACTGACCCTGTGCATGGCACTTCTTTGTCCGTCCAATTGAACAAACCGAGCATTGTCGGTATCAAGACTATTCACACAGGGTGGATCCTTTAAACTATTTAGACAAGGGAAGATCATAACGCGTCAACCAGCACGATCAATACCGTATTGGCAAGAAATCACAACTAGTAGTGTTTCGAATTTTTTCCGTTTTTCGTTACGGCTGCCAACGTAGATCCACCGTCATTACTCAGACAGACAGGTAACACGTCTGTCCAGTTGGCTGTTGAACAGAAATTACTGAGAATGACACGTATACTCCGATTCTTTGCGCCGCTTCTTTTGTGTCATGTTTTATAGTCAAAATAATATCGACCGATCAGATCATCTGAGAAAAGACGCTGACGCCATAAAGAGGTTACGTTATCAGAAAAATGCCCGGCTTATACCAGTCTGCGACGGCTTATCACTGACAGCCGTGGACATCAGAGCTCCCGCAGCCCTTATGCTTCAGCCTCAACCGATGATGGATTGCACGGAGATTTTTCTGGGTATAGACGATAGCTACACCTACTTTGCAGTGGACATAAGCACGCTGGACGGATCCATGCGCAATAAGCTTATAGCCGAGGCTACTGACAGAGACGGCAATAAACAGACGGGCCTGTTTCAGGATCTTCGCCAGTCTGGCCCCCTTTTGGCACCATACGACGGCTCACTGTTAGCCTACGCACGCGCTCTGGTTTACTGGAACGCAAATACCCGGTTTTGCAGCGCCTGCGGTAGTGCGCTTCGCTCAAGCAACGGTGGGCACGTACGCAACTGCACACAGTGCAGTCACGTCGTATTTCCTCGCACAGACCCGGCAGTCATCATGTTAGTTACCTATGCTAGTGAAAACCAGTCAGAACTCTGCCTGCTGGGAAGAAGCCCCGGCTGGCCTGAAGGTGTATTCTCGACACTGGCCGGCTTTGTTGAACCTGGCGAAAGTCTGGAGATGGCAGTGCAACGCGAGGTGCTTGAGGAGGCATCTATTCATACTGAAAACGTTCAGTATGTTGCCTCACAGCCTTGGCCGTTTCCTCGCTCCATCATGCTTGGATTCCAAGCGCAGGCGACGACTACCGATATTCAATGCGATCCCACCGAACTAGCCGATGCGCAATGGTTTACGCGCGAGCAAATGCGTAAATTTGGTAATTGGGGTGACGATGATGATGGCAATAAGCTACCACGCTCCGACTCCATCGCAAGACACCTTATCGATCGTTGGATTGAGGCTGATGAATAATGGCAATGCCAGGATATGAGCAGCCTGGTACCTCAGTGATGTTGTCAATTGATTCAAACACAATGGATCGCAAGCAATGCTTCAAACGCAGCGATTTTGTCTCATTGAACGCTGTTCTCGTAGACCTCGATTTCTACCCGACGATTCTGAGCACGCCCCTCCGGGGTGTCATTTGAGGCGACCGGGGAATTCTCGCCTCGTCCAATGACACTGACAACTGTCCGATTGATACCCTGATTGATGAGGTAGGTACGTACTGATTGTGCTCGTTGTTCTGAGAGTTGTCGGTTGTAGGTGGACTCACCACGGCTATCTGTATAGCCTGTAATTACTAATCGCACTGCAGAAGACTTAACCTTACGGGCCAGATTGTTCAGTAAATTCATCTCGTTTGTCGTCATCGCAGGCAGGTTGCGGCCAAAGTTGACAAGCTTGATGGTGCGAATCGGTTTAGCCTGTAACGCCTGTGCAGCTGCTATCGGTGGCTCTTGCGGAACAGCCTTCCTGACAATGACACCAGAGGCCGGCGACTCTGGTGTTTTCTCTTCGGCAGGCACTTTAACCACCGCGTCAGGAGTACTACCCTGCTTCTTGGATCTGAATCGGTACAACAACGAAGCTCCCATACGACTGGCATCCTTATCATAACTTACAGCCTCAGCTCGTAGCGAAAGGCTAGGGCTCAGTGACACATCCACTCCCAGTCCAGATAACGCCTGCATTGTGCTGTCTTCCACAACGCTTAATTCACTCTCACCGAACAGTTTACCGGCCCCCAGTCGACCGAATACGGCTAGATTGTTCTGACCACCCAGTATGTTGCTTACCCATACATCAAAAAGAGCGCTGATATTCAAGTTGCTATAAGCCAAGGTTGCCGATGGGGTCAGGGTTGCTTCACCCAGTGCAGCGTATTCAATCTCCCCACGCCATCGGTGATGGATATGGTATCCAAGCAAGGCATTCCAGCTCTGACTTGATGTTTCATCCAAAGTGAAATTTGTGCCCTCCACCACCGGCTCCAATACAGTGCCAGAAACGCCAATACCCAGATACAAACCTCGTGTCTCATCTGCCTGTACAGAACTTGTGAGCGTGGCACCGAATGCCACCGCCAGCATACATGTACACACATTAATCAGCTTGCGATGCCTCTTTGACACACAAATACCCAATCCGGCGAGTACAAGCAGAACCCAGAGTAGTGAATCAGATGCCTTGGATGAACTGACGCTACATCCACTGCCTGTTGTTCCAATGTGTACACGATCCTGGCTTTCATCAATGACATCTGAAACGCCATCTTTGTCACTACCAGGCAAAGCAGCTGCTTGACCTGGCGTGGCGGAAGCACTGGCATCAGCGAGCCCATCGCCATTTGCATCAGCATCAAACTGATCAATGATTCCGTCGTTGTCGGTATCTAACTGATCTGAAAACGTCCGATCATAACGATCATCAATTCCATCTCTGTCAGCATCCATACCTTTTGTAAAATCAACATCGACTGGATCGGGTATGCCGTCAGCATCTGCATCATTAAGTAAATCGACAATGCCGTTATTATCGACGTCCTCCTTACCAGACTCGACCAGGTCGAACAATTCATCATTGTCACTGTCCAGATCCCTATAATCGGGTAAGCCATCTGAGTCAGTATCAAGCGTTGGCAGTTTCGTTCTTACGCGCGTATCTGTCCAGCCATCACCATCCAGATCAATAAAGTTGTCTACTCGACCGTCACCATTCTCATCGACACCAGCGGCTTCCACCAGATCTGTCAGACCATCCTGATCACTGTCCAGATCCAGAAAATCTGGTAGCCCGTCTTTATCAGAGTCTACAACAGGTATTGACATCTGAGCTAAGCGATCATCGTATCCATCCCGATTGACATCGACTACAGCATCGCGCATCCCATCGTCATTGCTGTCAGTTCCACCAGATTCAAGCAGGTCCGAAATGTTGTCGTTATCCGAGTCGAGATCGCGAAAGTTTTCAATAGCATCACTATCGGCATCTTGTAAAACCGATACGGACAATCGCGTAGAATCATCAAACAGAGTTCCGGAGAGCTCCTCGTTGACTATCCTGCTGGATTGCGGGGAAGCTTCTTTCGCATCAGGAATACCGTCATTGTCGCTATCCAGATCACGATAATCATCCACACCATCGCTATCCGTATCCTGGACGGCAAAAAGCAATTGCGCATCATCGCCAGATTGATTTGCGTCTACCCTGCCATCACTATCAGCATCATTCAGACGGGCTGTTTCAGTATCTTCGCTTGCTTCTATGTGATCATAAATGCCATCATTATCAGAATCCACTTCCAGATAATCATCAATACCATCGCCATCGCTGTCATTACCACGTTCCAGCGAATCGACGATAAGATCACCATCGGAATCAATAACCTGAGGAAATGATCTACTATCTAGTGGATCCGCACTGTTGGCAACTTCCACATCATCTGTATAGCCATCGTTATCATCATCAGCGTCAGCATTGTTGCCTACACCATCTTCATCAGTATCGATGTATTCAGCTGGGTTCCGAGGAAAAGTATCATCTGAATTAACAGAATTATCACCATCGATGTCCATGTCATGAATGTCAGAAATGCCATCATCATCCAGATCCTCAAGGCTTATCATGTCGTCAATTCCGTCGCCATTGTCATCACGGCCTCCGGTATTGTCCACATCAAACTCATCAACAATGCCATCCCCATCAGTATCGTTGCCTGAGATATCGGCTGCAACTCGATCGCTAAAGCCATAACCGTTGGAATCCTCGTCCCGGAAATTAGCAACACCGTCCTCATCAGCATCAGCAGATCCTTCGAAAGCATCCGGGACACCATCGTTGTCACTATCAACGTCCAGATAATCCGGCAATTCATCACCATCAGTATCAGTTACTTCAAATTCATCATCGATACCATTGTCATTGCGATCAAAGCCACCGGTGGAATCCACATCCAGGGCATCATCAAGACCGTCCTGATCTGTATCGAATCCTTCTAATGCGGGTAGTTGCGTTTCGACATCATCGAGAATACCGTCGTTGTCACTGTCCGTGTCCAGGTAGTTTGGTACCGAATCACCATCGGTATCATTGTCTGTCTCGATGATGTCTGGCAAACCATCGCCATCACTATCGATGTCAAGATAATTGGCAACGCCGTCACTATCAGGATCCAGAGTGCCTTCGTCTGCTGTCTTGATGCCGTCATTATCGTCGTCTTCGTCAAGATAATCGAGTGTCCCATCGTTGTCAGTATCATTAGACAAGCCTTCGGTACCGTTGGACACACTGTCGCCATCTTCATCGCCAGCCGGGTCTATGCGAAGAGCAATACTGGTCTGCCCCCCTACCTCGTTATTGACGGTGCTTGTCACGCTGACTACTGCGTCGGGTTGTCCAGGATTCTCTGGTGTCAGATATGATGCCGTGTAGCTTCCATCGTTGTTATCCATTACCTCGCTCAGAAAGCCAAGGTCAACTGCCAGTGATACTGAATCTTCTCCACTATCGAGCAAATTACCAGCAGCATCCCGCAACTGTACGGTAATCTGACTGGTGTTTATGCCATTAGCAATCAGCGACTCGGGTGAGCTTGTGACGGTTGTCTGGGCAGGATCTGCCACATCAGGAGAAACCAGAACTAAAACTTTGGAAGCGACAGGCAACTGAGCAACGCTGGCAGTTATCGTCGCCGTGCCCGTTTTAGTACTGCTGAAAGATGCAGAGTAGCTGCCATCGCTATTATCTACCACAGGTTGAGTCAAGAAACCCAGATTGGTGGCAAAACTGACGTCCAGCCCCCCTTCAAACAAATTGTTTCGATGTTGGTCTTTCGCCTGCAATGTAACAACAGTGGTTCCGATACTTGTAATAACACTATCAGTAACATTTAATTCCGAGGTTTCCGGATCAGCAGCACCACTCGCAAATGCCACACTTCCAGTCCGACGACCTTTGGTGCCATTGAGTATGTATTCGACAGTAGCGGTGCCAATGAAAGCACTACTTAGGGTGGCTGTGTATGTCCCATCACCAGTGTCAACTGTTGGGCTCACAGTGCCCAATGTACTGCCTATGATGACCTCGTCATCACCGGCGACTAGCGGGTTGCTGGATGAATCAATAGTTTGCACAATGATTGTGACTGAATCATCGGTGGTTACAGAGTTCTCGCTTAATGACAAGTCGGAGTATTCAGCATTCGCCTCACCGGGTGTGAAGAGAATTTGTTTAGCGTCATTGATTGCTACGTTTTCCAGAGTGGCGCCAACTATGACAGAACCCGTTGTAGACTTGGACAACAGCGCGCCGTAGGTACCATCCTCATTGTCGGTAGTGGCCGAAATCGTACCTTCTGTACTTGTCAGAACAAAGCTGTCACCACCTGCCAGTAAAGGGTTTCCATTCGCATCAACTGCTTGAATAAACACTGTGATCGTTTCATCTGTGGTCGGAGCTTCATTGCTAACACTGACGACCGAGGTGCTCGCGTCGACCAGAGCTGGTGAAAATATCACTGACGTCGTCTCTGTAATCAACGTGTCGTCAAGGCTTGCACTCACGCTTACCTCACCCGTAACTGGATTGGTGAGCGTTGCGCTATAGGAGCCATCCGCATTATCTATCGTGTCACTCATGATTCCGGCACTGGCACTAATCACAATAAGGTCGCCACCTGTAATGAGATTATTGCCCTGAGCGTCCACGCTCTGCACAGTAATCGTCACCGTCTCATCGGTTGTAGGGGTAGTATCATCTGCGCTCAGTGTGCTGTTCGCCACTGTCGCTGCACCTGCCGAGAAGGTGACATCTTCCGAATCATCCAGCGTCGAGCTGTTGATCGTGGCCGTAACACTTGCCAGACCTGTTGAGGTGTTGCTCAGCGTGGCGGTGTAGCTGCCATCGCCTTCATCGCTGGTCGCCGTGATCGAACCTGCGCTTGTCATAATCACCACCGTATCGCCACCCGTCGTCAGCGCATTACCGTCACTGTCAATGGTCTGTACCGTGACCAATACACTGTCATCTGTGATCGGTGTAGCATCGCTGACAACCATCGATGAGGTCGTGGCGTTCGCAATACCCGGGGAGAATGTGATCGTTGCCGTGTCGGTCACCGATGCCGAATTAATTGTCGCGCTAATCGTGACCGCTTCTATATCCGTATGGGTCAGCGTCGCCATATAGGTACCATCGGCGTTGTCCGTTGTACTACTGATAGTGCCACCGGTTGTGCCGATCACCACCGTATCACCGCCTGCACTTCGAAGATTGCCTTGCGCATCGGTCGAACTCAGCGTGATCGTGACGATGTCATCCGTCGTTGGTGTCTCATCACTTGCACTCAGCGTGCTGCTGCTGCCAGAGGCTGCGCCCACCGAGAAGGTAACCGTTTCGGTATCATCTACTGCTGTACCGTTGAGCGTCGCACTCACGGTTGCCTCACCCAGTGTGGTGCTGCTTAGCACCGCGCTGTACGTACCGTCGCCGTTATACGTGACCGTTGTTACTGAACCCAGCGTAGTATCAAGTAGAACGGTATCGCCGCCGCTGGGCTTTGGGTTCCCCGTACTGTCTACCGCTTGCAACGTTATGATGACTGTCTCGTCAGTGGTTGCTGCCGAGGCGCTTACCACTAGTGAAGAGGTAGTAGGATTGGCAACTCCCGCCGAGAAGTTTACGTCTTCCGAATCATCCACGGTCGCGCTGTTGATTGTGGCTGTCACCGTTGCCAGTCCGGTGCTGACATTAGTGAGCGACGCTGTATAGGTGCCATCACCCTCATCTGTTGTGGCTGTTATCGAACCGGCACTGCTCATAATGACTACGGTATCGCCACCGGTGGTTAACGCATTGCCATTAGCATCAATTGCTCGTACGGTCACACTCACTGTCTCATCTGTCGTCGGCGTTGTATCGCTGACAGCGAGTGAGGAGGTCGTTACATTCGCAGCTCCCGGTGAGAACGTCACGGTTTGCGTATCGGTGACCGGGGCAGCATCAAGTGTTGCGCTGACCGTGAGTGAACCGGGAGTTGCGTTTGTCAGTGTTGCGGTGTAGGTTCCGTCCGCATTGTCGACCGTGCCACTGATGCTCCCGGCCGTTGCACTGATGACTACTGTCTCGTCACCGGATGTTAGTGGGTTACCGTTGCTGTCTATTGCTTGTATCGTTACGGTTACAGAGTCATCAGTTGTCGGTGTCGTATCGTTAACGCTCAATGATGATGTCGTAGAAGTTGCTGCACCTGGCGAGAAAGAAACAGTATCAGAATCACTAAGAGTGGCGCTATTTAGCGATGCGGTAATCGTAGATACGCCTGTACTGGTATTTCCTAACGACGCTGTATACGTTCCATCTCCCACATCAGTAGTAGCTGTCAGTATTCCTGCACTGGTTGTGATAACCACGCTTTCTCCACCCGCTGTCAGGTCATTGCCATTACTGTCCTTGAGTTGCACATTGACTAATACGGAATCATCTGTCGTTGCTGTTGAACTGGCAACTGAGAGGGTTGAGGTTGCATCGCTTGCAGCCCCTGGCAAAAACGTTAGTGATTCTGTATTGCTCGCTGACGTACTGTTCATCGTGGCACTGATGCTGGCTGTACCAGTTACTGAATGAGTTACTGTAGCCGTGTAGGTGCCGTCTGCATTGTCTGTTACCGCCGATACGGAGCCCAGAGTTGTGTTTACGGTCACCGCATCGCCACCTAGTGTAAAATTTCCGCCACTGGTATTAATCGCCTGAACAGTAACCGATGTAGACGTATCTACTACCGCCGAGCTGCCTGACAATGATAATGTTGTACTTGTAGATTCCAGTGGTTCAATAAAAGTTGTTTGCGCTGTTTCCAGAATGAGATCGCCGTTTATCGTTGCACTGATAGTGGCCAAACCATGTGTCGTCGAAGTAACCGTTGCCGTATAAGTACCGTCATTGTTGTCTGTTACAGAAGATACAGCACCCAAATCACTGGAAACTACTACCGTACCACCCGAACCATTCAGCTCCCTTGAAGTATCGTCAAACAACTTAACGGTGACCGTTGCCTCTGAAACCCCATCCGCGACCGGCGTTTCTGGCACTACATCCACTTGGCTGATACCCAGGCTGGCTATCTGCAGGTACATGATGTAAAAATTATAGTTACCGTCCGGGTCTTTCAGTAGCAACGTCAGATCACGATCGGCAGACTCAACGCTATTGTTATAACTCACCTGTTGTACCAAGGCAGCTACGGCATCCAAAGTTGCATCTGTAGAAGTAAAATCTATCTGCAGAATGTTGTTAACCCCGTCTAATACTGAATCGATAACGCCTATCACCGACCCTTCATACGAAATTGATGAACCGGACACACTAATCTCACCCGTCCCTGTACCTACCGAATTGATCGACAGGATTTCATTGGCATAAGTTGAATTAGTCAAATTGAGCTTTAATCGCCCTCCGTTCAAGTGAGTGTTATTGACATCAGTAACGGAGGCATCCTGATCTTTGTCAGTGGTTACAGTTTGTCCGGCTATGGGATAGGGTGTTCGATCATCCTGCAAGTTGCTGATGATAGGACCGTCGGGATCGATAATTATAAAATTAACTGAATAGTAGCTATTGGTATAGGCGTCAGCGTCGTCATTTACTTCGAATGTCACCGGGTATACACCAGGGTCAAGTGGCGAACCTATCGAACCCGCAGTAAAAGTAAAATTGTTAGGGCTTGTCTCAACCAGTGCACCTTGCGCATCACCTAAAGCAACAACACTGATTCCCGGACCATCAAAACTGAAGGTTGATACGGCACCCTTCTCTATGAACTCATTTCGCGAATCAGACAACTGAATCGGTGGGGTCAGTTCCAGTACAGACGCATCACGAAGATCAAGTAAAAAATCCACGTGCGACTTTGATATGACATTTCCGGCACTGTCAAGATCTTCTGCAATCATACCCGCACTGTACAAACCGATGGTACGCGTCCCAGAGCCACTCCAGGTAATCAATCCGGATGTTGCATCAATGCTCAACCCTGAAGCATTGATAGAGGATCCGCCGCCAAGTTCAGCATTGTTCGCCATCCGATAGCGCACGCTATCGGCGTTTTGATCCAATGCATCCACTTCGAACGTCCAGTCGGTCAGCGTCGACCCATCATTGTTTTTCCTGGGAACTTCGTAGATGATAGGAAACTCGAGACTGGGCGCTACGTTTCCATCGTTCAGCTGAATGCTTGTCTGTATATCCCAACGACCATTACTGTTATTTTGAAGTTCTGAAATTCTTGCAGCAGAGCGGTATTTGAGCAAATAATCGGTACCAATGATAAAATTGGATAATTCATACACGCTGGTTTGAAATGCATAGTCCGAATCAGATTGAGTTTCTGCTCCCCCAACGTACACCACCGACTGACTAACAAGCGACTGACTAACACCAGTATTACTCGGTGTTAAAGACAAACTGGTGCCACTGATAAAGTCACTCCTCCAGGCTGTCTTGACAGTGACAACCGCGTCATCAATGACACCATCGTTATCAAGATCCTGTGCTTGCCAGGAAATAGCACCACCGCGAAAATGAGAAGCGTAGGCGGTGTTAGCCGTAAATAACAAAATAGGTGCTAACAGCGCGTAACACAGTAATCGAACTCTTCTCGTCAGTTTGAAGGAAGGCTTGCCACTACGTCGAAGGCAGGACAAACGGTCACTGGCTGCAAGACTTCGCATCTTTTAGAGGCTGGAATTTTCAATAGGCGTTACAGTGAAGAATAAATCAAAAACCCATTGCGCCTCTCTGAATATCCGGTTTTCCCACATGAAACAATATTCATGATCAGCTTTAGATTTAAATTCGGCCTGATAAATCGTCTCACTTTCTCGCTTGACTGGAAACTCCGTCCCCGAATTACCATGATGGTGAACATTAAACGCCAATGGGTATTGTGAGGCAAAGCTGAAGCTAACGTTACTGTCTTGTTCAAACACATAGCACCTTTCAACCATGGCATGGACGGCTCCATGCATATCGACAGATAGCTTACCCGTGACGTTATCTTTCTTATCGTCTTGTGCGTACACTGCACAGCATCCCAGTGTAGCTACACTGAGCCCTAGTGCGCTATGCAGAGCACGTCGCCGAATTACTTTAAATTCCATGTTTCACTAATTGCGATCATTGAGTGGCATAATTTTTTGCAGCAACAGGTAGAGACAGATTAAACCCTGACATTGCGAACCGATGGGATAAGCATTACCGCTGCTCATCAACAGATGCAATTGCACTTCCATCACAGTAAAACTTAAAAGTGCAGGTGTTAGATTGACTTGATGCTGGAGACAGAATTAAAGCGCATTAGTGGATATTTAAAGGGGCTGCGCGCAAGATTTGCCGAAACCTGGCCGAAACCTTACCGATACATGGCCGATACATGGCCGATACATGGCCGATACATGGCCGAGTCGTAAGGCTAACGCCAAGCCCTGATACACATGGCGGTATTACTCTGACTACAACCAGCGATCAAAGCCATGAGGCAAAGGTGTTAGCTGCCCTTGCATTGTCCACCCTTCAGACAAGACACGTTCACTTACATCACTTGCCCTATCCTGATCGCGGGGATGAGTACTAAGAAAGCGCTCTAGGGCCCGCGATGAGCGTGACGTCGGGCCTTGTGCATCACTGAACATATCAAACAATGCGGTCGCTCCATTGACATGTCCATAGTGTGCATTGAGTGCTGTAAGTGCAGATTGATCCGCCGCCTCCTCCATGCCTCGCGTAAACTGCACACTTGTAATAGTGCCCGCGGTATTGAGCACAGAGCCTGCCATAGTAGACCCGGCACTGCCGGTTAAGGCCAGCAGCGCAAACGTACTGGCAACCCCTCCACCTAAGGAGGCAATAGGATCGCGGTGCAATACATGCGCTATCTCATGTGCCATTACCATCGCAAGAGTGTTTTCGTCAGGCATGTCTTTTAGTAAGCCTTTATAGAAAACCAGATTTCCACCCACCGTGGCAAATGCATTAAATACATCCGCTGAGTTGTAGTGCACATCAACGTGCATACTCTCAGGCAGATCCATGTACGGAGTTACTCGCTGAGCGAGATCGTTTAGATAAACGGTTAATTGCGGATGATCAGGGCTGTCGCCAAATTCCACATCCAGCTCTTTCATCACTGCTAGTTCAAACTTGAACGGTACAAATTTAGCCAACCAACCTCCCGATATCTGTAATACCGTCACCAACATTATTACGAGCACCAGAGCGCCAAAGGCCAGCTGAATAAATTGCTTTAGCGGGTGCAACTTTGTAATATTGATACCTTCCTCTGGCTGTCGATTTTCATATTCCACGAGCCGCCTCCCCGTGCACCGACTCACTTTCATGTGTGTTTACGCGAGCATCAGCAGGAATCATCGCAGTACCATACGCAAGCACCTCCATCGCTGCGAGTCGACCAGTGGCTATGCGTGTGGTGTCAAATTTGATGTTAAACACATGACTGGCGCCCAGATTAATAGCCTGCGCTTTCATACGTAACACAGACTCGCGACGCGCTCTATCGAGCATCGACTCGTAAGGTGTCACCCGCCCGCCAAAAATATTGAAAAGCCCCGCCAGAAAACTCTTGAAATAGTCTGAGGCCACAACAACATTTCCTGTGACCAGATGCTGGGCGTACTGTCGATCCTCCGGTGGGTATCGGCTGGCTATGACCGGCAGAACGACACTTTGTGCTTCACGCAAAAAAATGCGCTTGTAATGTCGCTTTTCCGCAACTGTGCCAAAAAAATACCCTAGTATCAGCAGCGCTGCTACTAACCCGGCCTGAAACAGGAAACTACTCATGTACAGCGTTTTCTTCAGCTAACTCTACCGCCGTTCCGTAAACGAATATTTCGGCAGCCCCTGCAGCGATGCTCGATGTGCTGTACCGAATGTTGAGAACTGCGTTAGCGCCGATGCTAGCTGCTTGCTCGAGCATTCTCTGGGTGGCCTCCTCGCGAGAATCAGACAATAGCTCGGTATATCCACGTAGCTCTCCTCCGAAAAAGTTTTTAAAAGATGCTGCTATGTCACGTCCTACATGTTTTGAGCGTACAGAACTACCCTGCACAAGCCCCAGATGTTTGTAGACCGTGCGGCCAGGTAGAAATTCCAGATTGGATACCAGCATGTTATTTCCTGTTCTATTCACAAGGCAATGTGGCCGCATGACATTGCTTCCATGCAGGGTGCAAACTATCGTATATTTTCTCTTGACTTTTACATCTGGCACGCTGCGGTACCGTTTGGAGACATAAACACTTATCATTGTAACGCCAAGATCAACCTCCAGCCATCTCTATGCCACGTCTGTGTATCGTTACCGCTCTGCCAGCCGAGACACGGCCGCTACTTGATGCGCTAAAACTGCGCCAAAGCAACGCCAGACATCTGCGCCTGTACAGCTCTGAGACCTATTTTTTGCTTGAGACCGGCCCAGGCAAACTCAATGCGGCCGCGTGTGTTGGCGCGCTCTTGCAGTTGCACCCGAATATCAACGGCATTGTTAATGTCGGCATAGCTGGCGGCGACTTTGACTATTCACAGATACTGGCGGCCCATCATATCTGCGACCACGCCAGCGGCGCTCAATGGTTTCCTCATTTACCAGATAACAAGCTCTTCAAAACAATCAAGACTGCCAGTGTCACAACCATTGACAAACCAAATACCGAGTACCGGGATGGGGTGTTGTTTGATATGGAGGCAGCAGGTATTCTCAATGCGGCCAGCCGACAACTCTCAACAAGCCAGATTCATAGTATCAAGGTGGTATCCGATAATGCCGAGTGCAGTATCAACAATATTACCAGGAATATTGTCCTGGAACTCATAACGCGATCATTGCCAACACTTGTGCCTATGCTTGACGCAATACAGACTCAAAATCTCGGAATCCAGTTCGACACTGCAGTCATGGCTGAAGAGTTAATCAACAATACCATTGCTGAGGTACGCCACAGCGTGAATGATACGCAATTGCTCAGACAGCTGGTACAACGGCATATTGCACTGACTGCTGAGCTGCCCCCTATTGACAAAACGCAAGGTACGGCTAAAAGCATTAGACAAGCACTCAATGTCACACTTGCCGCGCAACCCTTTGTCTATGGTGAGCATTAAATATGGACACCCTGTACATTGAGAATGCAATAAAAAATCATCCACGCACACAAGCTATTACAAGTCGGTTTTCCACTGCACGCATTGTGTCCATAGAACGTTACGGCGATGTCTTCAATGCAGCCGCGCAAAACTTTCGCCATCAGAAGAAAAATCCAGCACTTATTCTTGCTAGCAAACCCGGCAGGCGCGTGTTGCCAACACCTCCCGGATACCATATTGGTGGCTCACATAACTACTATTTTTCACACATGCTCAACTGCGTGTATGACTGTCGCTACTGCTTTTTACAAGGCATGTATCAATCTGCCAACTATGTGGTTTTCATTAATGAAGAGGATTTTTTTGAAGACATGGCGGCGATCACTCGGCAACATGATGATGAGGTCTGGTTCTTTTCAGGCTACGACTGTGATTCACTGGCCCTGGATCCGATCACAGGCTTCGTCAATTCCTGTCTAGGCTATCTAAAAACAAACGAGCGGGCTCATTTGGAACTTCGTACTAAAAGCACCCAGATTCGCCCACTGCTTAGACACTGTGCAATGCCAAATGTTGTTGTTGCCTACAGCTTATCCCCTGAAGCAATTATTCAGTCCGAAGAGCATGGCACCCCTTCTCTGGCGAAGCGGCTGGAGGCTTTAAGACAACTACAGGCAAAAGGCTGGAAAATCGGATTACGCTTCGACCCTCTTCTGTATGCTGATAATTTCGAGACGCTTTACGGCCAGATGTTCGATCAGGTGTTCAGTTCGCTTGACATGAATGCGGTGCATTCGGTGAGCCTGGGTGTGTTCAGACTACCTACGGGATTTCATAAAAAGCTGGTGCGCCTCTACCCTGATGCGAAACTACTTGCAGCTCCTGTTACGGCTCGTGCGGGCATGATGAGCTACCCTGAAGAAACAGAGCAAATGATGCGCTCATTCTGTGAAAACAAACTTAACCTTGCGATACGACAAGATCAGTTTTTTCCTTGTAGTTAAAATCTACGCACTTCATACAGAACCCGCAAGAGTATATTCAACCATTACCTGCATCGCACAACTTCGCAACAAAGGATATCAATGTGCACACCCCAGAATACGTATTGGTGACTGGTGCCAGCAGAGGCATTGGACGAGCATGCTGCGATCTATTGGCCCAGCACGATATAAAAACTGTCTCGCTGTCGAGAACCTCGCCAGCGCTCATCCCGGATTCCGAGACTCACTATCAGATCGATCTTGGGGACCTGCCCGCCAGCATTGTCTGTATCCGCCAGATACTTAAGAGACACCCGCTGGATGCCATCATCTGTAACGCAGGTCGTGGTGACATCGGATCATTGGAGAACTTCTCCTCGCAACAGATTCATCAAAGTATTTTATTCAATCTTATAAGCCCATTAAGCCTGGTTCGCGAGTGCCTTCCGCAATTGCGCGCACGCAAGCGTAGCAACATTGTTTTTATCGGCTCTACCAGCGCACTTCAAGGAGGCCGGTATGGCAGCGTTTACAGTGCTGCAAAATTTGGAATCAGGGGAATAGCGCAGTCACTGAGTCATGAGGTTGCCAACGCAAATTGTCATGTCGGCATCATCAATCCAGGCAGCGTGAGAACCGGTTTTTTCGACACGCTGGATTTCGAACCTGGCCCGGAGCCCTCACACGCCCTTATCGCCGAGGATGTCGCTTTGAGCGTTCTGCAAATGCTTCGCTCACCTGATAACGCGGTAGTAGGCGAGGTAAACATCCAGCCACGACAACATGTATTCAGAAAACGAGCACCCGAGGCCGACACACGGTAAACGTCAGGGATTGAGAAAAACCTTGAAAAACTACCCATTAGTATTAAAATCGTGTGATTCATTTCAGTAAATTCAACATCGTAATTAAATCGTAATTTTCTTTACACCATTGTTTTCATTAAACAATTTTTAACATTCCAGAAGTTACATATGCACTGGGCATGGATCTTTTCCGATGTATCATCGACTGATACAGAGATTTAGCGCATGTTAGTACGTTAGATTGATTTCTAAAGGCTAATTCGTCGCTCCACCGGCCTCCCACCAACAGAGCGCGATGTCTCGTCAGCCATCCTCGGTAACTGTGGCAAATCAAGGAATTTTGTGTTCAAAATAGATCGTGCATCATGGATAATAATCGGGCTCGTCGGCGCATTGCTGCTATCGACCTGGGCGGTATTCAATCGCCCTGACTACGTACCCGAATGGCCTGAATCTATCAGAGGTGTGTCCTTCTCCCCGTTCAGGGCAGGCCAGTCCCCTCAAGATTCAAAAGACTACCCGACTGAAGAGCAGATAAGTCGGGATCTTGCTCTGTTGTCGGACAAGGTTGATCGGGTGCGCACCTATTCGGTAGAAGGCACCTTGGGTAGCGTACCTCGGCTTGCCGCCGAGCACGGCCTGAATGTCATGGTCGGCATCTGGATATCAGCTGATATTGATCGCAACTGGAAAGAGATTGGCAAGCTCAGGAAGATTGTCGCGAGCAATAAACGTAACATTGTGGGGATTGTTGTTGGTAATGAGGTGCTACTGCGACAGGAGATAACCTCGGATGAACTTGCAAAGTATGTCGACATTGTCAAAAGCATGGTCGGCACTATCCCGGTGACTGTGGCGGAAACCTGGGATATCTGGCTGAAAAATCGCTCACTCTCCAAACACGTCGATTACGTAACTGCACACGTTTTGCCATATTGGGAAGGGATACCGGCTGCGCGAGCTCCGGAATACGTATTCGAGCGATACGATCAGCTGCGAAGTGAATTCAGAACAAAAGACATTGTACTGGGTGAGGTTGGTTGGCCCAGCGAAGGACGACAACGTTTTGGCGCGCAACCATCGCTTCGGAACCAGGCAAAGTTCCTGCGTCAGTTTCTGGACTTGGCAAATGTCCGCGACGCCAATTATTTTGTTCTGGAGGCATTTGATCAGATATGGAAAACTGATGAAGGTGCGGTAGGGCGCTATTGGGGCATCTTCAACGCTGACCGCGAACCCAAGTTTCCGTTTGCAGCACCGGTTACACCCGTTCCCGAATGGCGGGCTATTGCCGGATTTTCACTGGCATTCGCGGTATTGATCCTGGCATTGCTTTTACGTGATAGTCGTGGCCTTGTTCACAGTGGACGTGGCTTTCTGGTTCTGGTCTCTTATGCAATTTCTACCATTGTTGTCTGGATGGTTTATGACTACTCGCAAAAATACATGACGTGGGAGCAGGTTGTTGTTGGCGTCGGTCTGCTTGCCGCAGCTTTCTGTATAACCATCGTATTACTTACCGAGGCGCATGAGTGGGCTGAAGCTATCTGGAATCGACGCCGCCGCGAACCAGAGGCACCGGTAAAAGCCGGTGACAGGGCGATGCCGAAAGTGTCTATCCATGTGCCTATTCACAAGGAGCCGCCTGAGATGGTCATTGAGACGCTCTCGGCCTTGAAAAAAATGCATTACCAGAACTTTGAAGTTGTTGTTGTTGACAACAACACGGACGAGCCTGCTTGCTGGATTCCTGTCAAACAATGGTGTAACCGTCAGGATGATCGCTTCAAATTCCATCACGTATTGCCGTTGGAAGGCTTTAAGGCTGGGGCGCTCAACTTTGCACTCGAGCATACGGCAGATGACGCAGAGCTCATCGCCGTCATTGATAGCGACTACATTGTTGATCCCGAGTGGTTGAATGATTGCACCACGACATTTGAAGACGAAAACGTCGCAATCGTACAAGCTCCACAGGATTATAGAGACGCTGATGGAAGTTTGTTCAAATCCATGATTTATGCAGAATATGCAGGATTTTTTGGTATTGGCATGGTCAATCGAGAACTGCGTAACGCCATAATACAGCACGGCACAATGACTATCGTGCGCCGCTCAGTGCTACAGGACGTCGATGGCTGGTCTCAGTGGTGCATAACCGAGGATGCAGAGCTTGGACTGCGCATACTCGAAGAAGGCTACCGAGCCGCTTATGTGCCCAAATCCTATGGGCGAGGCCTGATGCCTGACAACTTTCTGGACTACAAGAAGCAGCGATTTCGTTGGGCGTACGGATCGGTGTTGATACTGCGACACCATATGCGATTTTTCCTCAAACTTAACCGCTCAAAGCTCAATTCGGGTCAGCGCTATCATTTTCTGGCAGGGTGGCTTCCGTGGATGGCTGATGGTCTTTGTCTGATGTTCAACTGTATAGCACTAATGTACTCGGTGCTGATGGTGATGTATCCCTACGAGTTTAATCCACCTGAAATCATGCTTAGTCTTCTACCCATCGGCTTCTTCGTCTTCAAGCTGACAAAGATGTTGGTACTGTACCGATGGCGAATGAAGGCCACTCTTATACAGAGCATCGGTGGAGGCATTGCCGGGCTGGCCGTATCGCACACCATTGCTCGTGCCATGCTGGCAGGACTGCATACCGCCAGTATCGGTTTTTTTCGTACGCCCAAGATGGCCGATGCACATACTTTAAGACAGGCTTTCGCCGACGCACGTGAGGAGGCTCTGATAGCTTGTGGCTTGTTGGTCGCCGCTGTGGCCATCAGTATGCGAGACGATGCGTATCTGAGCGATACTCGTATGTGGATAGCATTGCTCGTGGTTCAGAGCACACCCTATGCAGCAGCCGTATTGTTGTCTTTAGTAAGCACATTCGAAAAAATACCCACCCGTCTATTCAGTGGTGAGCGCGATAAAAGCCTGCTCGGACATCTGACTGAGACACTGGTCAAGGCAGAACGCTGAGTGATCTTCAAGCAGATGTGCGCAGCGAGCTCAGCTGACATCTTCAGCACCAGGAATCTCACAGCGATTGGATAGTCAACGAACGATCAGCAAACTGACAGTAGCGGGTTCGCTGTTGGTGGTTTTCATTCTGTGTCTGACCTTTCTATGCAGGGCAGTTATCTCAGCAGTATTCGATATTACACTTGATCCCGAATACTGGTATCGAGACTTTTTCGGCAATCTGGTGGTGGCACTTGTCACTGCGCTGTTGGTGCAGTCACTACGAAAAACTGTGATTCTCGCTGGCCTGGTCATTGTCATGTTTCAGCTAGGCAATGCGGCCAAACTATCCATATTGGGTACGCCTGCGAGTCCGGACGATTTTTTGAACATACAGAATGTCTTTTTTCTGTTTGACGGGTGGCGCAGAATTGCCTTGTTTGCTATTGCCAGCCTGCCTGTGGTGCTTGCACTTGTTTTTATGCCCTGGAAAAGGCCTGGCCTCTGGGTGGCAATCGCCTGTCTCGGCGTTACAGGCTTTACCATCAATGCTAAAAGCGACAGCGTGCGATCCGTTATGGACAAGCAGATGGGCAATTCGGTATGGAATCAACCCGCTAACTATCGTCACCGGGGTCTGGCTTTACATCTTGCGCAAGAGACAGTTCGCACCATCAGCAAAGTCGAAAGGCCACCGACCGAGGCTGAGGTACGATCGGCATTACAGACACTCACTAACCAAATTGAAGCATCCGATGGTATGCTCGAACCGGCATATAGTGAGGCGAGGCATTCATCAGACGTTGCGCCAGATCGTAATGTACATGTCTTTGTCCTGGAATCCTTTTTCGACCCTGTATCACTTGGTGAACAGTGGGTTCCCGAAGACCCTTTCCCTGAAGAGTTCAGAGAACTCTGGCAGCAGACAGGCAAAACGCTGGCACTAACTCCGGTGTTCGGTGGGTACACAGCCAACTCGGAATTTGAGGTCTTGTGCGGATTCCCAGTAACACTCAACGCGGTTTTCTTTGAAGGCTGGCTGCGTAACTCATCACCCTGCCTTCCACGAGTATTGTCGCAAGCCGGCTACCAGACATTGGCATCGCATCCTAATGTGCCGGGGTTCTGGAACCGAACCAGTGCTTATCAGCTCATCGGATTCGATGATTACCGAAGCAAGGGTGATTTCGACCTGACCGATTCAGTAGGTACGTTGTTACTTGATCACAGCATGTACACGCAAGTGTTTGAAAAAATTAACGAATCCGATTTTTCAGGGCCAGTGTTCAACTATATGCTGACCTACCATGGCCATCTGCCCTACCCTGGCAACGACAACTACCCGGATATGGTCAAACCGGGAAAAGAGTCCACACTACTTAATGGTTATCTGAATCAGCTATGGTACAAATCACGCGATTTGATGCAACGTCTGGCCCTTCTGCGAAAAGAAGATCCTGATGCGCTAATTGTCATATTCGGTGATCACCTGCCTTTTCTGGGACCGAACTATGGTGTCTACACCGAAGCCTGGGAACTTCCAGACACGCGAGATGATTTCACTGGTGATCAACTGCGAATGCTAACAAGCACGCCTTTGATCATTATTGACGGTGAACGAGGCCCGCTAAACCTTGGGAAGATGCCGCTGTATCGACTGCCTTCCTTGATAACGTCACTGCTAGGGCTGGACCAGAAAAACGCATTTGATTCCACTCGCAACCCGAACGACATGATAATCAGACCGGTCTACGGGATGCACTATGCGATAGATAGCCAATCAACCACAGCCTGCACTGACGCAAGTGCGAACAAACCGCCGTGTATCGATACGCAAAGCTGGTTAAACGAGGTAAAAATCGTCATCAGCGATTTGTTCACGGGAGAACAGTTCAGCCTGCAGTAATGCTGGCGTTTTCAGATTCGGTGTCCAGCAGTGCTCTTTTTCGCTCGACGCCCCATCGGTAGCCTGACACTGCGCCATCGCCCCGCACCACACGGTGACAGGGTACAAGCACCGCCACAGGGTTCGCGGCACACGCCGTCGCGACCGCTCTTGCAGCCTTTGGTTGACCTATGGCCTGAGCCACATCCGCATAACTTGCAGTTTGCCCCGGCTCGATCTTTCTCAATGCTTGCCAGACTTTTTCCTGAAAAACCGTGCCCTGAATGTCCAGCGGTATGTTATTCACTAACGCAGGTGCAGTAATTGTTTCTACCACCAATGCAATTTTCTCTTGCATAAACTGCTTGTCATGTCGCAACGTTGCATGTGGAAATCGCCTCACAAGCTCCTGCTTTAGCGCCGTTGGAGTATCACCAAACAGTAGCGCACAAACGCCATTTTCAGTCTGTGCAACTACAATCAAACCCAATGGTGTATCCGCAAATCCATAATGAATAAGTTGCTGGGGCGATCCCTTGCGCAAGCTACTTGCGCTCATTCCCAATCGTTTCTGCACATCGGCATAAAAACTCCCGATACTGTCGTATCCTGCACCATGCAGTGTCTGCGTAATCGTATGATCGGCATCCAGCGTATCACGCAATTTCTCAGCTCTTATAGCCTGAGCGTAGGCTTTGGGGCTAAGGCCAATATAATGTTTGAAAAGCTTCAGCAAGTGAAAACGACTGACACCGAATACTGTAGCCAGAGATTCTATTCGAACGACACATTCGGAGGCTTCAATATGCCTGCACGCCTGCACAACGAGTTGCCGATTGCGATCTGTCAAGGGCGGCAGATCGGTACGACAGCGTTTACAGTGTCGAAAACCTGCCGCCTGAGCCTCAGCCACATTTTTATAGAAACGCATGTTCTCGGGTAAAGCTGCACGCGACGGACACGATGGGTAACACATCACACCGGTAGTTAACACGGCATAGACGAAGTACCCATCAGCACGCGCATCGCGCCTCTGAACTGCCTGTAGACGCTGGGCATCAGACAAATAACTCTCCATATTCTTACTCGCTCAGTAGCTATGGGCAAAGCTGACTCTTACCAGAGTAGCCAAGCGCACTGTAAGCGATCCCCTCCAACAACACGTCTAAAAATGTGTTTTCAAAAACAACATACCTGATGTTCGACTAGAACACCTCGACAGACAGATTCACACTCAGGGCAGCTTCCAGCCCGTCATCAAACGTATTTAATGGGTCCATCACCGTGCTGTTGAACCGCGCTTCGTATTTCAGTTTCATGGATACTGGATCGCGAAGCTTAAAAGTGAGCGATGTTTCAGCTTCTGAATAGCGATTTTCGCTTCCAAAATCTGACTCAATATCGAACGCAAGTGTCAATTTTTCACTGATTTTGCGCTTATATGCAAATCCGAGGTAACCAATGGCGCCCTCTTCACTGTCACCAGATACTTCCACCCGTTTTTTCCTTCCAGCACCAACGCCTGCACTTACAAGATCACTCTTGCCCTGGTACAGCTTATAACCCACACCAGCAATCTGCCGGGTCGATGAATCCAGGTTAGCCGGTACATTGTTATCAATATCAGCTATCGCAAACACATAGTGTTTTTCGGTAAAGAACCAACGTGTCTGGCCACTGATATAACGGCGATTGTTGGTTGTACTACTGATCAGATCCGTGATCTCCTTATCGTTGGCATCACGCGTTACCTCACCATTTACGTCTCGTCTGGCGATCAGGGCCTCACTGGTGCTTCTATACATTTTGGCATCGAACTCGTGCTCCCAACGCTTGCTGCGGTAACTGAAAGTGCTACGCGCTGTAATAGCACTCGAGTCGGTTGCCCCAAAGGTTGCAAGAGCGCCAAGCTGTATGTCGCCATCCCAGCCTTCTCTGAGATTTTTCGGCATATCATAAGCCTGTACTGATGGAATGGCGAGTAGACATAATATCGTCAAAGCCAGCAGCCGCTTGCCACAACGTGAGCTATGCACACATTTCATTCCTGCTGAATTACCGCAAACCAGACTCATAAGTTCCCTCTTGCACAAAGCGACTTTTAACCGATACGGGTCGCCGACATAAAAGATGTGCATCAACCACCTGATGCGCCTTTCAACGTCTCTATCGGCTGGCTTGCGAGTACGGCTACAAGTCAGTCTTGATTAATAGACACGGCGCACTTTTTCTTACCATTTAACGTCAGAATGTAGACAAAGCATTGCTTTTAACACGACGTGTTTTCGCGCTCGACTAGTCTGAATGACACCATGGTAAAAATCGCCCGATGGGATCAGCCCAACGCCACGGCGCGCGCAAATTTGATACATCAATCATTTACGAGTAATTTTTTGCTCACGAATGTCAATCTGCCTGTCCAGTGCTGACTTTGCGCGCCTGCTAACAAACCAGGCGACAAGTGCAGTTGCCATTAAACCTGCAGCACCCAACACCCACTGCAAGTTACTGGCGCGGCCTATCGCCTGACCCAGTGAGCCAATGTAAACATACAACGCCGTTGCAGGCATGATCCCTACAAGCGTTGCCAGAATATAAGCACCAAAACCAATATGCGTCACCGAGAACAGATAATTCTGTACACCATAGGGAATGATGGGGCTTAGTCGCATAAGGCCAACGACTCGCCATCCCTCCTCGCTCACCGCACGATTTAGAGCTAGAAGTCTGGGCTTGTTACTCATCCACTGATTGACCCGTTCATGCGCCACATAACGGCCCAGTAAAAATGACACTGCCGCTGCCAGCGTTGCAGAAAAAACCACCAGCGGAAATCCCCAGACACCATATGCAAGGCCTGCCATCAATGTCAGGCCTGAGGATGGTCCTAGCACCGCCGTAACCAATACATACAGACTCACAAAGGCTGCAACTCCTACCGCACCCAACGACAGAATCCATAACCGGAGGTTTTCAATCCACGTTGCAACAGGCACCAGAGTCCAGATCCAGACTAGCAATCCGAGAACAGACAGTGCTATCAGAACTTGCCAAAGACGTTTCACACCCGACGCCTGTAGCTTGTCTGCGCCATGAGGCAAGCAGAGCGAACGGTGCCGGACTGACCGTGTGTCAACAGCTTGGTAAAATGGCCCACTGATGAGGGCTAGGCAGGTCGATCGATGTTCAGGACATCACCAGCGAGCAGGTATTCTCCGCCACCCAGGCGCCCGATGGGGTCGAGCTTGTCAGCCAGAACCTTCAAACGGCCCTTGGCATCAAGACCTGTAACCGACTCATCCAGATACAAATGTGTCAGCTCCAGAAAACCCAACCACTGATGGCCAATTTTTTTGGTATCGCGCAACGTGGCTGCATAGGCAACGCGGCACTCGGCAAGACGTGGCAAATCAGTACCGGGCATCTCTGCCAGGGCAAGCCCCTGTTCGTTGATTTCAGATGTATTACGCGGCAAAGTCGCTGAGCTGGCGGTCATGCTCGCAGCCATCTCCCGATGCGCTATCTGTATAACGCAATCACCGCGTTGTTCCAGGTTATACCGCGTATCCTTTGTTGATCCATCGGGCTTCATCCCGGAAGAGAACATGACCATTGGCGGTACGCTACTGACGCCGTTGAAGTAGGAGTAAGGCGCCAGATTATAGTCTTCCGTGTCATTACGCGTCAGAATCCACGCCACCGGGCGAGGCACGATGGTCTGCGTCATGGTGGCGTAGGCTTCTATGGCGGAAAGCGTGGACATATCGACGTGCATGAGTAGTCTTTTCTCCTGTGAGGTCAGTGAAGGTGTAAAAAAGGTGGCAGAACTTCCAGCCACAACGATTTACTACGCCTTAACAAATTGATTATGAATATTGAACGATACGTTGCGTGTGGACACTATACTTAAACCATGCACGACAAACTCACCCAGGTCCATAAACCCGACGATACCGCACTGCACCAGAATTCGGATGCACCGACTGTTGAAGCCAGGCATCGTGCTGCTGTGCTCATCCCCTTGGTGAAACATGACAAACAATGGCAAATTCTGTTTATCCGTCGTGCTAACAACGATCGAGACCGGCACAGTGGTCAGGTCGCCTTCCCTGGTGGACGTATCGAACCCGATGATGCCAACGCCGTGGACGCTGCGCTACGCGAAACCCACGAGGAAATCGGGGTGTCCGCGAAGCACATCGCTGTCAGAGGAGTCATTGACGCCTACGTCACTGTCAGCAGCTATGCGGTAACACCGGTTGTCGGAATCGTTGACTGGCCAATACCACTAAGGCTGCAGAGCCTGGAGGTTGCCCGCGCTTTTCTCATCCCTCTAAACTGGTTACGTGACAGAAAGAATTTTACCTTTCGCGCTCGCCAGAATATGGACCCCCAGAGCGCTCGCAGGCATCCCATCATCGTCTATGAAAAATTTGACAACGAGGTACTCTGGGGAGCCACAGCACGCATGACCGTAAATTTTCTGAAGGCCCTTGATGACGGTGAAATTCTGCTGCCCGAGTGACTGTGCTCCACCACTTCAAGAAATCTACCAGTCTTTAACTCTTGAGCGAATGCACCGCAGCCTGCATTCGTCTAACACCCTCCGCAAGCGTGTCACGCGGACAGGCAAAATTCATTCTTACATAATGGGCATGACCAAATTGTTCGCCACTGGACAAGCCGACACCATGCTCTTCGAAAAAGCCTTTGGTATCACTGAGCCCCAGGGCGGTGGCATCAATCCACGCCAGGTAGGTTGCCTGAATGGGTTCGACCACCAGACCCTCTGTTGTACCCAGGGTATCTTTTATGTATCGCAAATTGGCTGCAAGGTAATCCAGTAACTCGTGTCGCCACGACTGCGCATCACGGTAGGCAGCCAGGGTGGCCTCATACGCCAACGGCGGCACCATAGGTACGATTGACTGCGCGTTCTGCCGAAATCTATCGCGTAGCGCCTCATCGGGAATGATGGCAAACGAGCAATTGAGTCCGGCTATGTTCCATGTTTTGCTGCCGCTCATAAGCGTTACGGTACGCTGTGCCATCGCGGGGGCTGCGGCGGCCGTTGGATAATGCGTAGCGTTACGGTCAATAACCAGATCGCAATGGATTTCATCTGAGATGATAATCACATCATGCTCTTCGCACAGCTGCGCCAGTGCCTGAATTTCCTCAGGTGTAAACACCGTTCCGGTAGGGTTGTGAGGCGAACACATCATCATCAACGAGGTCTTGTCGTTAAAGGCTGATCGCATAGCATCCATGTCATAGGTCCACCGATCGCCCTCCTTCTTCAGTGGCACCCTGACAACCTCTTGACGAGCCACTTCATGGGAGTCAAAAAAATGATGATAGATAGGTGGGTTCACAACAATCTGGTGACCATCCGGGCAAAAAGCACGACAACTGACCGCAAGCCCCGTAACCACACCCGGTAGCCAGACTATCCACGACGGATCTACTTTCCAGCTGTATTCCTTCTGCAAATGATCTATCACAGCGTCACTCATACCGTCTGGCGCGAGCGTATAGCCGTAGATACCGTGCGCTATACGTGCCTCTATCGCTTGTTGAATTGGCGCAGCGACTGGAAAATCCATATCAGCAACCCAGAACGGCAAGATATCCTGATCACGATAGAGGTCCCATTTGAGACTGGCCGTACCGGCACGAGAAACGACGGTATCGAAATTGGTCATTTTATTTGAGTTCTTGTAAGCAGGACACCTGGATAAGTCAAGAGTCTTAAATCCAGTGCCACCTTGCATGAGGGATGCGTAAACCCGATACAATATAGCGTCTCGACTGACCATGAATCAAGCGCAAGTGATCTCAACTGCAAACCTTACCATTCAGTTCGGCGCAAAGCCGCTGTTTGACAATGTCTCCATCAAATTTGGCGAAGGAAATCGCTATGGCTTGATTGGCGCTAATGGCAGCGGTAAATCAACCTTCATGAAAATACTGGGTGGAGAGCTGGAGCCTACCTCAGGCAACGTCACTTTGCTGCCGGGCATCCGCATGGCCATGCTGAAACAAAATCAGTTCGGCTTTGAGGAATTCACTGTTATAGACACGGTCATTATGGGCCACAAAGAGCTTTGGGCGGTAAAGGAGCAACGCGACAAGATCTACGCCTTACCGGAGATGAGCGAAGATGACGGTATGCGCGTGGCAGAGCTGGAAGTGGAATTCGCCGAAATGGATGGTTACTCGGCCGAGGCTCGTGCAGGTGAGCTACTACTAGGTGCCTCTATCCCACTGGAACAACACAATGTTCTGATGAGCGAAGTGGCGCCGGGTGACAAACTCCGGGTATTGCTGGTGCAGGCGCTATTTGCCGATCCCGACCTGCTGTTACTGGACGAGCCCACCAACAATCTGGATATTAATACCATTCGTTGGCTGGAGTCGGTTCTCGATGAGCGCAACAGCACTATGATCATCATCTCACACGATCGCCATTTTCTTAACCGCATTTGCACGCATATGGCCGATCTGGATTTTGGTGCAATTCAGGTTTATCCAGGTAACTATGACGACTTCATGCTGGCATCCACTCAGGCAAGAGAGCGCCAGTACTCGGACAACGCAAAGAAAAAAGCGCAGATAGCCGATCTTCAGGCATTCGTTGAACGCTTTAAGGCTAACAAATCAAAGGCCCGGCAAGCGACGTCACGCCAGAAGCAAATCGACAAACTCGCTGTCGTGAAAATGAAACCATCAAGCAGGCAAAATCCCTATATCCGTTTCGAACCTGAAAAAAAATTGTTTAGAAACGCTGCAGAACTGGAGAACATCGAAGCTGGATACGACGATCACACCGTGATTAGGAAAATGGACCTGATGATCGAGGCTGGTGAAAAAATAGCAGTCATCGGACCCAACGGCATCGGCAAAACAACCTTTGTAAAACTGCTTGCTGGTGATCTTTCACCAATAGATGGGAATCTGAAATGGGCAGAGAACGCCAGTCTTGGTTACTACGCACAGGATCACGAGGAAGAATTTGACCAGAACACTAAAATTCTGGACTGGATGAGTCAGTGGGGTAACGAGAATCACGATGAGCAGGAAATACGAGGAATTCTTGGTAGGCTACTTTTTGGCAAGGATGATATTACCAAGCCCATCAAAGTACTCTCTGGCGGTGAAAAAGGCCGTCTACTCTTTGGCAAACTGATGCTGCAATCACCCAATGTGATGATACTGGATGAGCCCACCAACCATATGGATATGGAATCTATCGAGTCGTTGAACCTGGCGGTAGATCTCTACCCGGGCACCGTGATTTTTGTAAGTCACGATCGCGAATTTGTCAGCTCATTGGCAACTCGCATAATAGAACTGACAGAGAATAACTACACAGACTACCGTGGTAACTACGAAGAATATCTGGAAAGCCAGGGTATTGCCTGACTGCTAGCCTCTCAGCCTACCAGCAGTCGTTGTTCGTGCCATCAATATTTGCCCTGGCCCCTGTCGAGTCTAGCGTAAAGACCTTGCACTCGGCATCGCTGGCTTGCCGGCTACCGGCGACTGGTGTTGCGCTTAGTACATAGCGAGTTTTGCTGGGCCTGCTTATACTAATGGTGTAAAAGCCTTCGGGGCTTGTCGCTGTATCCTCATCGCCGTAACCAAGATCAGACATCGCCTCTGCATAGATGTTGTTTTCGGAAAAAAAGCGCTGTTGCTCACCCGCCACCTCTGATAGAAAGCTTATGGCATCCGTACGATTAGACTTGGTAATGTATATCGAATAGCTCGGCACGGCTATAGCGCCAATGATGGCAATGATGGCCACTACGATAATTAACTCAATCAAGGTAAATCCTGACAAGCTTCGATCTGTCGTTCGTTTGTTCATGAGTGTTGTTTTCAGTGTTAGCTTCAGTAGGGCTAGGGAGCTGCGCAATTTCCGGTTCGACCGGTTTGTGGGATCGGATATCGGACACGCGCCAGGTGATCTGCATTCGCACCTGAATTGGCAACATTCGCCACACTCTTGATATCCACGAGAACATCAACCATCTGACTGCCATCCAGAGTGGAGCTCAAGCTGGTGCCTATGGGTTGAGTCTCTCCGCAGTACTGCACCTGGAGGGTGCCACTGATATCAATACCACGGCTGTCAACCAAAAGATCAAATCCACTTGCAAAGTTTGAACTGGCGTCAGTCAGGGTCACAGCACTAGGATTGTTGTACATAGTCACTGTGTCAGGCGTGATGGCATCATTGAGATCACTGAAGTTGGACACCGACTGGATAGCGGACTCGGCAGCTTCGAATGCTGTGGATTTTTGCTGTGAATTACTGGCTATTTTTTCACTGAGGCGAGTACCGGCCAGCGTGCTTACGCCCAGGATGGTCATGATCGCCATCAGCACAAGACTGACGATCAGCGCCATCCCTTGCTGCTTATTACTCAGACTCCATTGTGTGCTGTTCGCCATGTGGCGCATTGTCATTATCTCCACAGTGTTCAAATGAGTGTTCAAACGAGTGTTCAAACGAGGTTTCAAACGAGTGTTCAAATGTTGGAGCACGAAATATTGTTACGCAGCAACACCGTGCCGCTGAACACCTCGCGCACCAGACGATCATTGGGACCCACGAACGTCTCGTCCAGTAGCACAAAGGTTTCAGACCTCTGGCGAGTCCGAATTTGCTGCCCCGAATTAATCAACAAGGCAAAGCGCAAGGCAACCACATCCGAAGACTTGAGCGTACTGTCGAAGGGTATATAGCGCTGCGGCTCACACGTGTCAGGGTTACCATCTTCATCGACACCATAAAGCACACGGAATCTTTCCACACCCTCAACAATCGGCATCGCAGAACTCCCGACCTGATTGCCCGTGCAGGTCAACTCATTCTTCGTGGTGTCCAGCGCGTAAGTATTGACGGCAAGACCATCGCTTGTATCAGTAGCCATTCCGTTGCAATCAAAGCCTTGATAGCTTCTGATCGCCAGAGTACCCGCTGCAATATCATTGAATTTGAAAGCTTCGATCTGTCCAGCAGAACCCTCCAACGGAGAAAAGCCTGCCAGCCGAAGCCCACGTTGCAAAACCGATACAGCGTAGCGTCCGTTTTCCTGAATACTTTGCAGTCCTTCGACAAAGCGTGCTGAACGCAAATTGCTAACGTACATATTCGACACTGCAGCGACAAGAATGAGCCCAACCACCAGACTGATCATTAACTCAATCAGAGACAAACCTTGCTGACGTCGAAAGGTCGATAGGCCATGCCGGGACCGATAATTATTCAGCTTGAACTTTTTGCTCATGGTCGCAACCTCATCTGCACGCGACTGCTCGGTTCAGGATCGTCGACTGCGACTTTGGAGGCGGTGTCAGAAGAGGCGTTCTCATTCTCGGGCCACGTGACACTGAGCGTATAACTTGACTGTGCAGTGCAGTCATTGTCATCACAAACAATCTGCATACTGGCACCAGCAGGTAGCAATTGCGCGACTCCGCCACTTGCACCTGCCTTGGACCATTCGCCGCAGGCAACTGAAAACATATCAAAATCGGCTAGCTGCTGAGCATTACAACTTTGCGCATTGTCGTCCCCATTCGCCTGACAATAAGGGGTCGGCTTAATGGTACAAACCTCCTCTGACGAATCAAAATCGTCATATAGTTGATCGGCCACCGCGCTGCGATTAATACGCATACGCGTGGTCATGTTCTCCGCCAGCATCACAGCCTTTGTGCGATTGAATCCGTTGGTACTGTGTTTCATGCCGGTAAGCTGAAGGCCCGCCATACCCAGCACACCAAAAGAGATAACAATCAGCGCAACCATTACCTCGATAATACCCACGCCACGCTGCTTTGATCGCAATGGTGCAGCGTGCAGTGAAATGGGATACATGTTTTTCACTTTGTACCACCCTCGGTTGTATTGTCTGTCGTCGTCTTATCATCCGCTGAAGCTGAGTCATATAACACTGATGAGCCTATCCGGCCACTGGCCGCTATTCGGACAATACGTCTCTCGCCGTTGCCAGAGTGGCTGATGTCAAAACTACCGCCAATGGGCACACCCGAAGAATTTGAGCTTACCCCGTCAATACTGAACAGAACACCACCACTGATAATTTTATCGGCTGTTACGCTGAAAGCGGGTGACAAGGCTTCACTGCGCAGAATGACCTCTTCACCGTCGTCATCGAGCACACCATCAGCGTCGGCGTCCACAAACACGAACCAGCCCTTGTCGTAACTATCGCCACAAACAGGTTTCGCGGCATCCGGGTTGTCACTGGGGCATAGACTGACAGGCACAATACGTTTTATCGCTTCTGAGCGTGCGCTTTGCAGGCTGTAGACCAGGTGGTTGGTGCTAGCGCTTAACTCCGAACCACTAAGCATACTACGCATTGATGGCACCGCAATACCCAACAGAATACCGACAATAGCCAGCGTCACTAGCAGCTCAAGTAAGGAAAATCCTCGTTGTCGTAATCTTGTGCAGACCATGGGCAAAGCCGATACCTTGAATATTGCGAGGATGACGAATGAGGCTCGTCATACAGCTCCTATCGAAGATATCTAGCGACCAGTTGCCCAAAGGGTTGACCGACAAGCGATTCACCCGCCTGTTGCGGCTATCGTAGTGTGACTAGCTCCTCACTACTGGTGGGGTGAATAGCTACTGTATCGTCAAAATCCCGCTTACTTGCACCCATGCGCATGGCCACGGCAAAACCCTGCAGCATTTCATCTGCAGCCAGCCCAATCATGTGAATACCCACCACTTTTTCCTCATCTCCTGCACAAATGAGCTTCATCGCCGTTTTGCTCTTGTGACTGGTGAACGAGTTATACATGGCAGTAAAGGCCGTTTGGTATACCGTCAGATTCTCTCCATACTTCTCACGCGCCTGCACCTCGGTCAAGCCAACGGTGGCCATGGGTGGGTGCGAGAAGACGACAGTGGGAATCAGATCGTACTCCATATGACGACCCTCCTGATTATCGTACAAGCGATCAGCCAGTCGGCGCCCGGCAGCGATTGCCACAGGCGTAAGCTCTGCCTGCCCCGTAACATCACCTATGGCAAAAATACTCGCTACGTTTGTCTGCTGATACTTGTCAACGGGTATGTAACCTCGTTTATCAACATCCACTCCCGCATCCGACAAGCCCAGATCATCTGTTGAAGGAGCGCGACCAACGGCCACGACCACCGCATCAAAACCTGCCAGCACCTCGCCCTGCTCACCGGTTACCTGAATACCCTCATCAAGTTTATCCAACCGTGCTGCGCTGAATTTTTTCGCAATAGTGACACCAACGGCCAGCATCTCCTCCATGAGCTTCTCCTGAAGCATCAAGTCAAACTCGCGCAGGAATGCATCATGACGAATGCCCAGTGTCACATCTGTGCCCATCGCCTGCATCATGCCGGCAAGCTCTACGGCAATGTATCCTGCGCCAAGCACTAGCACACGCTTGGGTTGTGTCTTGAAATGGAAAAATCCATCAGAGGTTACCGCAAGCTCCTTGCCGGGGATATCGGGCACCTTTGCATATCCACCCGGTGCCAATACAATGCGCTCGGCTGTGTGACGCTTGCCGTCCACCTCGACCGTGTGGGCATCTACAAGACGCGCATGCCCGTGGACAATCCGCACATTATTCTTGCCAAGGTAATTTGCATAGGCATTGTTGATATTGCTGATGTAATTTTCACGCTTTTCAACCAGATGCTCCCAGCTGAAACCCTTGACGCTAATATCAAAGCCATAGCCCTCAGCATCGCGCAAGGCATGCGCCATAGCGCCTCCATACCACATGACTTTCTTGGGCACACAGCCGCGATTCACGCACGTACCACCCAGCACGGGATCGCTTTCGATGACCATGGTGCTTGCACCATAGGAGCCAGCCCGATTACAAGTGGCGATACCACCGCTACCACCACCGATAGCAATAAGATCCAAATCATAGGAGTGAGACATAACGGATTCCTGATACAAAATTGATGAAGATACACACGTCGTGTTCGCCGCCAACGCGAAAGCTTTAATGGACGAAGCCATCGTTTAAAACAGGTTCGACACACGTTCGATACAAGTATGCGAACGCCTGCAGGTGGCAATCGCGATACTATACCCGTCAGACGGCCACAATTCCGAACAGCCAACGTGAACAGTATTTATCTGGGACAGAAACTACCTGCATTTGTTTCACTGACGCGATTAGATAGACCAATCGGCATCTATCTTCTGATGTGGCCGATGCTATGGGCGTTCTGGTTTGCAGCAGATGGCGTACCGCATCTGCCAAGCCTCGCGATTTTCCTGATCGGCACCGTACTGACCCGCTCAGCGGGCTGCGCCGTCAACGACTACGCCGACCGGGAGCTGGATGGGCATGTGGCACGCACCAGCAAGCGACCATTGGCTACAGGCGCCTTGAGTGGCAAGGAGGCACTGCTGGCCACCGCCATACTCATGGCGCTAGCGTTTGTTGCCGTATTGTTTACTAACGCACTGACCATCAAATTATCGCTTGCTGCACTGCTATTGGCATTGCTCTATCCGTTTACCAAGCGTTACACCCACTTCCCCCAGGTGATACTGGGCGCAGCCTTCGGCTTGGCGGTGCCCATGGCGTTCGCCGCACAAACCGATAACATACCGGGTGTTGCGTGGGGGCTCTACGCGGCCGCTATCGTCTGGGCAATGGCGTACGACACACTGTATGCCATGGCCGACCGGGATGATGATCTGAAGATAGGCATTAAATCTACCGCCATATTGTTCGGACGCCACGATTTGCTCATCGTCGGATTATTGCAACTCGCAGTACTGGTTATTTTGATGTTTATCGGCTTGCATGAACAGCGAGGCATAGCTTTTTTTACAGGCCTTGTCTGCGCTTCCGGTTTCGTTATCTATCAGCTATGGATTAGTCGCAATCGTGATTCAGCAAAGTGTCTACAGGCTTTTCTAAACAATAACTGGATGGGAATGACGGTGTTTCTAGCATTGTTTATCGACTATATGCACAAGCCATGACGTCACCTGCCTCGTATGCATGGGTGGCACAGCTGACTCGTCGGTATGAGCTAGCGACGCTCGATGCCGAAACTAGTGAGGCATCTCTGCTCAAGCAATTACCTACATTGCAGTTAGCTAGTGCCGCTTTGCACAAAGTACAGCTTGACAGCGGGCAGCCGTCACGTAGCCATCACGCGGCCGTTCTGGGTCCGACCCAATCGGGAAAAAGCACTGTAGCCAATCTGCTGCTGGGTACACAGGCAGCATCGGTTAGCGCCTTGGCAGGTTTTACAGTTCATAGCCAGGGTTATGCACAAAATATCCATGCATCTGACATAGCTTACGTTGACAGCTTGATGGCGCCGCTCAAAAGAACACCAGCAAACTCGCTGGATGGCCAACGACTTGACTGTTACGTACTCGAGCAGGTCACCACCGGCAACCAGGCAATGCTCAGCGACACGATTGTCTGGGACACACCCGATTTTGATTCTATTTCCGCGAACAGCTACAGCCTGGCAGTGCTTAAAACAGCAGCGCTTGCCGATGTTGTCATGCTTGTTGTGAGTAAAGACAAGTACGGGGACAAGCGCGTCTGGGACATGCTTGATTTATTAATATCACTGGGAAAACCGCTTCTGGTCTGTATCAACAAACTGGATTCCAAAGATCGCACGGTAATACAAACCGCTTTTCAAACACGCTTTGAAGAACGCTTTGGTGAACCTGCACCCGAGCTCGTCATGTTGCCCTTTATAAAACAGGAAGAATCTGCCAAGGCCTTGCAACTGGATAGCCCGACGACGCTTGCGCTAAGGACCGCGCTTGATCGCGTGCAAGCAACGGTTGATCACACGACATTGACATCGCACTGCGAAAAGTTCGTCATGGAGCATCAGGCTCAATGGCTTGAGCCACTGGCGGCTGAAGTCGATGCGCGCAAGTACTGGATGCAAGTGATCAACGAGTGCGTAAACGAGGCAGATGAGTACTACGCCGATCAATATCTGGGCAATCCTGACAAGTATGAGACCTTTAATAGAGCGCTGGCCGAACTTCTGACATTGCTGGAGATCCCGGGGGTAGCCCCTGCTCTGGCGCAAGCACGCAAAGTCATCACCTGGCCTGCCAGACGTTTATTGGGGGTAGGTCGAAGCGCTCTGGGGAAGACGCCCGACATCAAGCGCGATACCGGTGGAGATGTAATGGATCAGGAGGCACTGGTGCTGGAGCAGATGCTGAACACCACCCTTATCCGACTGCAACGCGAATTACTGGAAGCACCCGGTGAACCCTGGTGGCAAGCGCTGGATAAAAAACTGCGCATGCAACTGCCTCACATTAAAGATCAATTTGCGCAATCCAGCAAACAGACTCGACAGGAATTTGCTCCGGAAATTGAAAAGGCTGCAGCCAATCTTTACGGGCAATTAAAAAAACAACCCACGCTTCTCAATACCTTGAGAGCTGCCAGGGTAAGTGCAGATGCAGCGGGCGTGGCACTGGCCGTAAAATCGGGTGGTCTGGCGCCTACCGATCTTATCCTTGCACCCGCCATGCTGTCGGTCACTACCCTGTTGACCGAAAGCGCATTGGGACGCTACCTTGATTCAGTAAAACGCGAACTCAAACAGCGACAACGTCAGCACGTGCGTGAGCACCTTCTGGAAAGATCACTAGCCTCTGACCTGCAAGCCCTCGCAGAGCAACTCGGTAGTGCTGAATTACTATCAAATAATCTGGAGTCAGAACTTGAGCGCCAGCTTAGCCAATATCAGGATCGGCGCTGAAAGCAGGGCATTGGTCACCATCGACTAATGCCGAGCTTATGTGTGAACCGCTCCAGACTAGGAAACAACGGTTTCAGTCAGTGCCTCGAGTACTGCTTCAGCCGCACTCACTGTCGCCTCCCCGGGATTACTCTCCACCGCCAGATGCTTGACAACACCGTCTTCGAGAACCATGGCATAGCGCTGTGATCTTTGACCCATGCCATGTGCACTGAAGTCAACGCTCATACCGGCGGCCTGAGTGAATTCTCCATTACCGTCAGCAAGCATATCGACATGCTCACCCGTGCCGACGCTCTTGCCCCAGGCATTCATGACAAACTGATCCGTCATGGACACGCAGGCAACTGCCTCAACGCCTTTGTCTCGTAACGCCTGTGCGTGATCAATATATCCTGGAAGGTGAGTCTCCGAACAGGTGGGTGTGAACGCTCCGGGCACCGCAAAAATGACAACCTTGCGTCCCGCGCAGTAGTCTGCCATTGGTACGTCGGTAGGGCCTGCAGACGTCATTTTCTTGAGGGTTACAGCTGGAATTCTATCGCCTTCTTTCAACATTATCTTGAACCTTGGTTAGTTTGATTTTTTACCGGGCACTTATATCACGATGAGCAGGTAGTCTGTTTCCTGACGTCTTTATACGGTGATTGTGTCTCTGAAGATCGACATACTATTACTAGCTTTGCGCACTATCGCGCAAGCTCAGGCGGCCTTGCGCAACAATGACTCCAGTCTGTTGAGCATGGCCGGACCCAGCTGCCGGGCATCGAACACACTCAAGGCCTGCGAATAATAACGCGACACGTCATGGCCGATACCAATGGCCAGCAGTTCTACTCTGCCAGCGCGCTCAATGTCACCAATGACGGTGCGCAGATGACTGGACAGATAGTCACCTGAATTAGCCCCCAGGGTGCTCGTATCTACTGGCGCACCATCCGAGATCATCATCAATATGCGTCGCTCTTCAGGACGCTTGAGCAGCCGCTGATGCGCCCACAGCAAAGACTCCCCATCAATATTCTGTTTGAGAATATCCTTGTCGAGCATCAGGCCCAACTGCCTGCGGGCGCTACGATAGGAGGTGTCAGCTGACTTGTATACAATATGCCGAAGATCGTTCAGCCTGCCCGGGTTCTCAGGCTTGCCACGCGATTCCCACAATTCGGTTGATCGACCACCGTGCAAATGCACTGTCGTAAAACCAAGTATTTCAACACTGACGCCACATTGCTCCAGGGTTCTTGCCAGAATATCGGTGGCGGCCGCAGCGATCATGATGGGCCGTCCCAGCATCGACCTTGAATTATCAATAAGCAGTGTGATCGCCGTATTGCGCATCGGTGCCTCGCTCTCCGATTTGAAGCTCAGCGGTACTAGCGGATCAGACACAATTCGAGACAGGCGTGCCGAATCCAGATGTCCCTCCTCCATATCAAACTGCCAGTGTCTGCGCTGGCGAGCCAGCAACACCCGTTGTAACCTGGCCGCTAGTCGCCTGACCAGACGCGAGTGGACATCGATGTGTTCATCAAGCTGTAAGCGCCATGTTGCCAACGCCTCTCTGTCTGCAAACTGCGAAGCATGGCAGATCTCATCAAATTCAGTGGTGTACATTTTATAGGCAGCTGTTGAACCGTCGATCTGAACAAGCGGATCACGCCCCGATCCGGGCGCCTCATCAAGTTGTTGATCAGCCAGCGCCTCACCATCGAGCGATTCGCCTTCAGCCTCTGATGTGCTCTGCTCACCCTCTTTGGCAGCTTCGTTATCCTCGGCGCTGAATTCGGCATAATCCGGCTCGTTGTCAATATCGTCTTCATCAGCACTCGCATTTTCTGGCGACTGATCGGCTAGTGCCTCGCCCTCATCGACAGTGCCCTGAAGGTGCTGATCTGCACCGTAGTCACGGGTATTGACACGTTGCCATTGCTCCAGAAGAGCACGTACCTTCAAGGCAAAGCTCTGCTGATCACCGAGAGCCGTTCCCAGATCCCGTGCCTGGCTTCCAAATATGGACCATAGCGATGCGTATTCGGCGTTGTACCTATCGCTTGACTGATCGATTGTATGACGTCTGAAAGCATTTCTGCTCAAGACACGAGCTGCCTGCAACAGGCGCTCAATCGAGGATTCCGCCTTTGACTGGCCAACAACTGTTGCTGACTCGCTTGCAAATCGCTCTGGTGGCATACCTGGCCGTGCATCCAGATTGATCTGCACACCGGCAAACTCATTGCAGCCAATAGCCTCGTAACGCTCCTGTTCAAACACATCGAACAGCGCTCGCTCCAGCGCCGCTACGGGAGTAAGCTGTTGGTGCAATGCGCTGTCGTGATGGGCATGGCGTAATGCGTATGCGTCCAGCTCACCCCGGTGCGCGCTCAGTGCAGCTGTTGGCATACCCTGTGAAAAACCCGGTTGCGCTGCATCACTAACCAACTCCAGGTTAACCGTGGCATCGTCGGCCAATGATCGAACACAGGCCTCTGATACCAGACTTGACACCAGCTTATCTGGCGATGTGGACGACGTCACTCCAGACTGCTTTGCCGTCATATTGATACGTGTATCCTGATCTAGTTGTAATTCAATTGATAAACTGCTTGCCAACCCAGGCCCCATTGCGTTCCCGCCCCCTATGTCAGAGCTGCCAGCAGCACAAACAACAAGGCTTGTCACCTGGGCAGACCAGGCGATCGCGTACGGCTGGCTGCCTGATAAAGCGCTCCTCTCACTTGAGTCGGCGAACAAAGCTAATCCCGGACAACTATTTGATAAGACAGATCGTCCTCTGGTCGCTGGTTTGTTCGGCGGCACAGGCGTTGGCAAGAGCAGTCTGCTCAATCGGCTGGCAGGCGACCCCATTGCCAGAGCCAGTGCCGAACGTCCAACCTCCCGGGACATTACCGTATACGTACACAGATCAGTATCGGTCGACCACCTGCCTGACAGCTTTCCCATGCAGCGTATGCGCACCGCATTGCACAACAATAAAGACTATCAGCAGGTCATGTTCATCGACATGCCCGACTTTGACAGTGTAGAGGAGTCCAATCGCGAACTGGTAGATCTGTGGCTACCGCATCTGGACGTGGTGATGTACGTTGTCAGCCCGGAACGCTACCGAGATGACAAAGGGTGGCAGCTTCTCAAGCGCCATGTCAGAGAACACGCCTGGCTATTCGTCATCAATCAATGGGACCGAGGTCATGCTGCACAACGTGCAGACTTCGTAGCGCAACTGTCGGCGCAGGGATTGGATGAACCCATGGTGTTTTGCACAGACTGCCGGGATCCGGCCCATTCACCGGGCTCGGATCCTTCACAGGCTACAGATGATTTTCTGGCGCTTCAGCGCACCTTGTTTGCCTTGTCGGACGATCAGATTGTCAGCCATTTGCAAAAACATGGCGTGTTAGCACGCCTGCAGGGGCTTAAAACTCTTAGCGACTCATGGCTGACACCTCTGGGAGATGCAGCCGGGTTGGCTACACTCAACACTCGCTGGTCATCTTTTTGCGAAAACCAGCACCCGGACGTCATAGGCGCTGTACAGTGGCCTGTGCAACAAGTGGCACACAGCCATGTCGACGAGACGCCCTTCTGGCGTCGCATGCTCGGTAGACACACTCAACGCGCCCCTTTGGATAAGGACTCGCTGAATACGCTGAGCAAAACACTCAATGAGCGCCTGCAGATACTGCTTGAGCAGTTTCTCAACCAACAGGCGCATGAGCAAGCGCTGCCGCTTGCCGCTATTCGCAAAGCGGTTAGTGATCCGCACGAAAAGTCTCTGTCATTTACCCGACAACATCTGGAAGATGCATTAAATAGTTCATTAGTGAGCCCCGGCAGACCTTGGCGACGCAAACTCTATGCCTTCATGGGTATGCTCTGCCTGCTAATGCCGCTGGCATCACTCGTATGGATAAGTTTTCGGGTTATTTCAGGATTTGCCAATGGCAGTGGTGATCCAGCGTCTTATCTCGGCAGTAACTTTGCCATTAATGGTGCGCTACTACTGGGTATCAGCTGGCTGTTACCGGCCTTGGTGCACACCAAACTTCAACCCTCACAACAACAAGCCGCGCTTGAAGGGCTGAATCAGGGCATACAGCACACCCTGGAGCAATCTGAAGGAAAAGTCGATCGATCGCTGACGCAACTGATCCAGCAAGCTCAGCAGTTGCGACAGGATTATCAAAAGCTATGGGCGGATTTGCCTGACGATGACAGTGCCGCATTACCAGAGCCTGTCCGACGGATGCTCAGTGCACAAACAGCTCAGGCTCAATCACGATTGCTGGATGTGCGTGCCAACACCCATAACTCGACTGATTCCGCTCCACTATCATAAATTTCCCGGGCCAACTCTCTGGCGCTGGCCCCCGTGGTCAACACATCGTCAACAATAGCCACTCGCCTGCCCGCCAGTGCGTCGCATGCGCGAAAAGCCCCTAAAATGCGCAGCCTGCGCTCCTGCCGATTTAACCCCGCCAGAGAACCTGTGTCGACAATCCTGCTTACCTGACTTGCCGGCACAGGTAGGTCCAGGCGTTTGCCGCACCACATGGCAATATCCCGGGCTTGATTGAAGCCACGCTGTTGCAGTCGATCCGGATGCAGCGGCATAGGTAATAGAATTTCAGGCAGCACATCGGTAGTATCATGCAAGACAGCTTGAGCCAACAGGGTTCCCAACACCCTTGCAAGCTGCCGGTCCTGGCGGTATTTAATTCGCTTGATCAACTCATTGAACGGGTATACATACTGATATGGAGCCACGATTCGTCGCAGAGAGCTCCCCTGTTCAAGCGCGCAGTCACCACAGTAGTCCTGCTCTACGGACGCCGAATACTGGCCCACCTGCTTACGCCCGCAGCCGAGACAGAGCGTCGTACCAATACCCTGACTATCCATGTGTCGCCGAGATTTCAGCCATTGATGGCAACTGCCACACAGATCGATACGAGGCATCGCAGATCGGGCACATAGCGCGCAATAAGTGCCAATATTCAGGCGAATACTTGTTGCCACCGCCCAATCGGTGTAATTAATACGCATCAGCAAGCTCCTTTTGCCTATGGTTCATATTGTATAGCCTACACTCAATGGATGGTTGTAACGGCATCAGTCGCTTGGTTGTTGTTTTTTTCACACATAAACTACGTGTATTAAGTTTACAATTAGACAATAAACCGCTATACAACACAAAAATACAACAAAGTTGCCGCCAACTTGCAATGCCTCTGCTGGAGTATCAGCTGGAGTAAGGGACTGCCGCAATTTTGCTGGAGTTTTGAAATCATCGTGTTTGCCGAGCAAATGCGGAACGTAACTGGCTACAAGTATTACAACGAATCAACATTAACTAGTGGGAGCTAGGCATGAATAAAAAAATCTGCAGACTTAGTGCAATCGCAGCCTTGCTAATAGGCAGCAGTGTTGCAAACGCACATGATGTTGCCCTACCTGGCACAATCGAGATTCCTGAGGGTAACGACGGCTACGTTAACGTGGGTGGCAACGCTTTACGTACTGGTGGCGGCGAATGCCTGAAGCTGGGTAGCTTCAGTGAAGAGAATCAAGTCAATGCGTGTGAAGGCATCGAGGAAGTTGCCGAGGTGGAAGTCGAGCCTGAGCCCGAGCCAGAGCCGGCTCCTGCGCCAGAGCCTGTCGAAAAAGAACCTATCGTCACGACTGCCACTCTAGGCGGCGAAGCACTTTTCGCCTCTAATTCTGACGAACTGAACCCTGCCAGTCAGCAAGCGTTGGCAGAACTGGTCGCAGAACTTGGGAACTATCAGGAAATTACCAGTATGGAAGTTACTGGACACTCTGACTCAGCTGGTGAAGACGGCTACAACCTGCAGTTGTCAGAGCGTCGTGCAGCAGCGGTGAAAGATTTCTTACAAGCTGCGTTCCCTGACGCCAATGTCACAAGCAGTGGAATGGGCGAAACAAGCCCAATCGCTACCAACTCTACGCGCGAAGGCCGTGCGCTTAATCGTCGTGTAGAAGTTCAGGTAACAGCAAAAAGCATTACCGAGTAATCAGTAATTTCGCCCCTTGGGCAGAGCAGCCATAGAAAAATAACAGGCTACTCTGCCTTCACTATCTGTCGGGAGCATATCTCGATAGCAAAGGACCCGGTTTCGGCCCTTACCTATATAACAACCTTTACCAAACAGGAGAATTTCTATGAACACACGTACCGCTTTAGCGCTGGGTACCTGCCTGACACTAGCATCACTCGGTGCCTCAGCCCAGACCGTTGTCGACGGTGAGGTTGAAGCTGCCGGTGACGGTTATGTCACAACGGGCGGAAACGTCTTGAAAACAGGTCTTGGAGAGTGCTTTCAGACAGGCACTCTCGGTGAAGACAATGTCATCAACAAGTGTGCCGGAATTGAAGACGTTGTCGAGAGCGTGGAAGAAGAAGAAGTAGAGGAAGTTACCGCCGCTGTCGAAGAGACGCCTGAAGAGCCGCAACAAGTTGCCAAGATCGATACGCGCGAATTCAGTGAAATGGCTTTGTTCGACACCAATTCAGCCTCTTTGAATGCCGACGGTAGCGGCGTGATGAGCAGCTTGTTCAGCGCCTTGTCAGAATACAAGGGAATTACCGGAATTCGTATTGTGGGTCATACTGACAGCAACGGCACCGAGGCGTATAACCAGGCTCTGTCAGAGCAGCGCGCAGCGACAGTGGCGGCGCAGATTGGCAGCCAGTACCCGGATGCAGAGATAGAAGTACTAGGCATGGGCGAAAACTCACCCATTGCAAGCAATGACACTGCTGAAGGGCGACAGCAAAACCGGCGAGTCGATATTGAGGTTACTGCTACACGTATGACCTTCAACTAATGTTGATGACGTAGTTGATAACGCCTGTTCAAGAAAAAAAAGACCAGCGATTGCTGGTCTTTTTTATTTACAGTGCCTTTAAAATCGTAATATCACAATCTACCGGCCTTAACTTTAATATCCAAAATCGCGGTCAGTTTTTTATGGCAGTGAAACGAGCGATGAGCTAACGAAGTGAATAATGCCATTACTTACACCCCGGTCCCGAGCAACTATCGTCGATCCGCCAACGCTCACTTTTCCATCCTGATCGATAACAACCTCAACGCTACCCTCAGTCATGGGCAACGCACCTGGCATCAGTTCAAAGTAGGGTAAGGTGCCAGAATAGAGATGGAGCTTTATAAAAGATACTCTTTGACCGGGTGTCATGGATTCGAACTCGTCATTAACGAAGGCGCTATCAGGCGGCGCAAACAAAGTCCAACCCATGCCCGAGTTATCACCTTGCAATGCCTGAGTAAGGTCGGCATCTTCGATTAGACGCAGAAGTGTCCCGTAATCATCATTTAGCAGCAGAAAATCTGCCATGCTGTCGGTTGATGGCGGAGGTACGACATCGTTGGGATCAGCTATGGGCTCAACTGAATCGGTGCCACCATCTGGCTCCCCGACAGGACCACCGGAGGCAGGCACGCTCACAGGATTATCACTGTCAGAACAAGAGGACAGTGCAAGCGTTGAACTGACAAAGAGAGCAATAAACAGAATTCTTGGATTTGAAAATGCGAACTGTATCGCATTGGCAGGATTCATTTTTTTCTCCATGAAAAATAGCGGCAACGGCGAACCTAAGCAGCACAGAACCGCTATGAAGATCCAGCAAGGTAGACGTTTGATTGCCTGGTTATCAGCTGTAACCGCAACGTCAGTCGATAACTATACCTCGTGTGACTTTACGATAAGGCGTTGTTTGTAAACAAGTGCATGCTCAAAAGTGCCAAAGCGTGAGGATTAAAGTTCGTCGCTGACAAGCCCTGTAGGAGCACGCTGTTGCCTGGGAGCCTGTCTGAGTACAAACTCCGGCGGTCTGACTTTCACTCGTCGGGTTCTGGCAAGCTAACCACCAGGAGCTCTCCACCCTTCTCAAGCACTACACGCTGACCTGTAATACCAGCAAGTGTCGTAGTGTCGTCTATGCTGTCACCGACAGCGATTCGACGATCGTCGTCAGTGACCACGTACATGGGTTCAGATGCTGATACAAAAACAAGCCTACTGCCAAATATTTCCGTAATTTTCAGATCAGTTGCCGATACATCAGTTGTGTCGGATGTCTTAGCTTGAACATTTCTATCAACACTTGCCACGGTGTCAGCAGGCGTCGCTGTCAAAGGATCTGGATCGACTACCGTCTCTACATAATCTGCCATATCGTCTGCCCTGAACGTATCGACGAACCGGTCGATGATAATCAGGCCAAACACCAGCACACCAAGGCCGATGAGCCACTTGTTTAGCTGACGCGGCGTCTCTTCGTCATCCTGAGGTTGGACGTTCCGTGCACTGTTTTTATCGTTCATGCGTGATAGCTCAGACTAAAATGTTTCGTAACCGGGTATATCCGTCACCCACTGTACGCCCCCTGACTGGGAATCGACGACTGACGTCGGTTCTGACGGTTCTGATGGTTCTGATGGTTCTGCGCTCCGATCTTCACCAACTGCGTCGGCAATCTCATCATCCACAAGCAGTTGCGCAGCAGCATCAATCACGGGCTCTTGCACGTCTTGAGTTGCATCCACCTCACCACTCATAGCCGTGTTGTCACCCATCACAACCAGTTTCTGAGCAGAACTTTCGCCGGTATTTTGCTCCAGACGTGCCGCAGCCGATGTCACCTCTTTTGCAGTGCGGTTAACAAAGGTTGGATGTCCGCTTACGACCACTTCGCGTTCACGCATCTCTACGCTGTTCCCGGGTATCAAACCGTCAAGTAGCCTGGCTTTGAGTGACTCGTCCAGCGAAGCCTCGCCAATAGCAATGGTGGCGCTGCTTCGCTCGGCATCCGAAGTAGCAGACAATGTGCTGTCGTCAAGATCGAAAAGTACAGGATACTGATCGCCAACATCACTTAAAGTGTCCACCATTGATCCGTTGAATCGCCCAGAAACCAATCCTTCCAGCTCTCCCGCAATAGCAGCCTTACGGCCTGTAATCAGGGCCAATTGCGAGACGAACAGATTCAGAGGTGCATTGTCTACCCAAACGCTAATGTGAGCATCACTTTGCACATTAGCCGGCACAACATCATCAGCTTGAACGACACACAACCCTGCACAAACGCCCATTATCAATAGCGTCTTCCTGGCGTGTGCAGTTACCATTATCAGTGTGCTCATCATTCAGCTCAGGAAGGTTTACGACGTTTCAACGTTAATACGACACCACGATTTGGCATAACCTCATCAAATGTACGCGGAGCCCAGCACCCCTCCTCCATTACTGAATCATGCTCGATACCAGAGAACAGGAACGCCTCTTTCACACGATTGGCACGACCCAGAGCCAATAATGAATTGCCATTAGCGATCTCGGTGTTACCGTGACTGCAACCTATCACTGACAACACATCAGTCTCCGTATTCATTTTTGAAACGTAGTCTTCAATAATTTGCTTATTGGTTTCACCCAATCGTAATGAGTCGTTAGGAAACACCAGAATTTGTCGCTCAACGTCTTCGTACTCCGTGTACATGTCAGCAAAATTTGATGTCATGGTGTCGTAAATATTCTGTTTTACAAAAGAAGGGGTTCCTTTATCGGTAGATTTACTGTCTGTCCCCGCAGCTCCCGGGCTCAATACATCTTCAATCTCAAGCCCCTCATAAGGCTTGAAAGCCACCGTGCTGTAAGCGCTATCGAAGTCATTAAACAAATCCGAATCGTTGAGCTTGACTGACCTTCCATCACCGCCGCGCAACACCAATTCGCTTAGCGGCACAGTCTGACCATCCACACGATCGAATCTGCGCTCAGCGGAAATTTCGCCAATCGACAGCACGTATAATGGTGCGGCATCGACATCGACGCGGCGTATGTCAGTGTTGACACCATTGGCTCCCTGACCTTCGCCAACCTGTTCGAGCTTGAATCCCTGTTCTGTCATTTCCTCGTGGACGTGCCGCTCGAAGGCATTTTCAGGCTTGGTGATCTGAACCGTTGCCAACAAGGGGCTGAGTTTCGGATACTGGGATATCGCGTCAACCAGGTTAGTTGATATAAGTGCGTAGTCCACCGGATCGGGTTTATGCCAGGGCATTATTTCACCAAATGCACCACAAGCCGTCAGCGCTAAGGTGGAAGACACCAACAATACGTTTCTCGCAAGCTTTTTAGGCAGCTTTCGGGGAGTTGATACATCAGACATTGTTTTATTGCATCCCTTGACAGATTGAGCCGCGCTTGTATTTGAAAACATTACTGAGCGCAGAGGCGTGAAAGTTACGACCGAGGTCTTTTATAACATCGGGCCGATCACAATAACGTGTTACGGGGCGCAATGGAAACTCTCAACAAATAATGATTGTAAGCTTCCGCTTTGGTTACGGATTTGTAATATAAGTGCCGCTGAAACGACAAAATAACGTCGCGTACATGCAAAAAAAACGGCTCTGTATCCGCAAGTGGAGCGACACCAACCAAGCTCTCACGCGATGCCGCTGACCAGTCGGTATTTGATGGTGTGAGAGGACTGCTCCGCGGGATTAAACCCCAGACCAATAACGCCGTAGTGATCCAGCGTGTGTGATTCGCGCCGGACAAATTCAGCCTGCGCTCCCTGCTTGAGAAGATACGTGCCATTGCTGCTTGAATCACTGAGCACATAACGTCTCCGAATAAGCTCGATGGTGGCGTGATTGCGAGAAGCCGATTCGAAATCAATAACTACATCGTTGTCTGCTGCACGGCCAAAGGTCAACTTCGGTTGCCGCTCACTCAGGGTAAAACGCTCACCCTTAACGTTGATTTGCAAGACAACATCATTGGTGTAACGTTGCCCGCGATGCGCATCGGTGATCATGACCGTCTGTGCAACATCACCTTGCCAATGCACACGAAAAACCGGCATGGCCTGGGCCACACCCTTGAATTCAGCATTGTGCAGGTAGTGGGTGTTGGTACGGTGTGCTTGCGACAGGCTGGCCACAGCTGTATCCGTAATGCAGATTTCATTAGCCTCTGCAAAGGCGGCAACTCTGGCTGCAATATTCACCGCATTACCATAGACGTCGCCTGAATCTGCGATGACCTCCCCGACATGAAAACCCACACGTACCGACAGCCCAAGCGCAGAATGCGCTGACTGAATATCAATGGCTGCTGTGCATGCAGCATCAGTACACTCGAAGCTTGCCAGGGAGGCATCGCCCACGGTTCTAAGCAATTTGCCGCCGTGCCGCTCGATGGCAGCCTTCATGCACTGCAAGGATTGGCTCACAGCTCTGTGGGCCTTGATATCTCCCTGGGTTTGATACAGGCGGGTGCTGTCTGTCAGGTCAGCGAACAGCACAGTAAGGGATTGAGGGACCATCTAAAAACTCTAGCTATTAAATATTGTATGTGCGCGCCAAGGGTAACGCTGCTCGCCCGGCAATGCCAGTATCGCAGCATTACTGAATGCCTTCAAAGTACAGTTGGGAGGCGCTGCTATCATGACGACAAAATTTAACAAACAATTACAAATTGATGAGCGTGTATCGATGAATGATGGGCATGACAATGAACACTCAGTTCAACTTGTTAGTGCCAATGACACTTTGTATGACACTGTGACGAGGCCGGAGCTTGACGAATCGTCAGAACACACTAATCTACCCTCGGTCGTCGCATTACTGCTTCTGGCAGATAGTGGCCCGCTTGTCAGAAATCAGAATTCCATTCAGGTGCAACTCAATATTTTCAACGATATTGCCAACTACCTTGACTGGCTTCATGTGTTGCGGACACCTGTGCCCGCTGTACAACCAAACCCCATAGCATGAGCGGGTATGTGGTGAAAACACAGCTATATGGAGGTCCGAGCGGCGAAACAGTATGTCAGTAATCAGGACAACTGACAAAATTCTATGCCACCAATGTCTCTATAAACGGCTTCACTGCGGCAACACCGTCCTGTTCCATGACTCTTATTGTTTCTGTTCCCACTACCGCGATATCAACTTTGCCGCGTAGAAAATTGATGTCTTCAGGTGACTTGACACCAAACCCTACGGCGAGAGGTAGATCTGTATGGCTTCTGCATTTTACCAGGCAGTCTTCAAGATCTTGCGAAAAGGCCGTATCCTTTCCGGTAACGCCTTTTCTCGCAACGGTATAAATAAACCCTGCGCTGTTATCACTAAGAAATCTCATACGCGGCTCAGGTGTATTCGGTGTAAATATATGTACGGGAGCCAGGTTATTGCGCTGCATGGCTTCAAGGTACTCTTGACCTTCCGCAGGTGGTAGATCGGGAATGATGCAACCTTGTATGCCAATTGCAGCACATCGATCTACAAACGAGTCCACCCCCTGGCAGAACAAAATGTTGTAGTAGGTCATGAACAGAAACGGAATATCAAATTCCCGGGTTAAGCGTTCAGCGATGTTGAAGCTCTGTTCTACCGTGGCACCGGCTTTAAGTGACTCGGCATTAGCCCTCGAGATGACCGGGCCATCGGCCATGGGCTCGGAGAACGGTATTTGCAGCTCCATTAAGTCCACACCGGCGGCTACCATGTCTTCGACCATTCGCGCACTATCATCAAAGCTTGGATATCCCAGCACGATATGCGTCATCAATAAAATGTCTTTCTTCTCACGTGCCGCACGTATCGACTGTTCAAGCGAGGTGGAATTCTTACGCATTGTTTATCTCCTGGCGATAGGCTTCGGCTTTATTGATAATAAATTCTTTCCACTTGGGATCGTGGACTGCATCGGCCACGGTAAAAATGTCTTTGTCTGCCCGACCAGACATATTGATCAGAATATTGTCTTCAGGCGACATGTCGGGCGCCTCCAGATAGGCTTGTGCAAACGCATGAGATGACTCCAGCGCGGGTATCAGACCTTCCCTGCGTACGGTGCGCTGCATCGCGGCGACAACCGCATCATCGGTGGCGGCTTCAAAGCGTACCTGGCCCGTCTGGTGAAAGTGACTGAGGATGGGGGACACACCAACATAATCAAGCCCTGCCGAAACACTGTGCGTGTTTTGCATTTGTCCATCTGCATTTTGCAGAAAAAACGTTTTATAGCCTTGTGCCACACCGATCGTTGCGTCGTCGTAGGCAAGCCTTGCCGCATGTTCCCCGCTACCTCGTCCTCGTCCACCAGCCTCTACACCCACTAGCTCCACGTCGTTGTCGTCCATGAAACCACTGAAAATGCCCATGGCATTTGAACCACCGCCCACGCAAGCATAGACTCGCGCGGGTAGCTTGCCGGTTGTTTCAAGCATTTGCGCACGTGCCTCAGTACCAATGACAGATTGAAACCAACTGACCATTTCCGGAAACGGATGTGGACCACATGCTGTTCCCAACACATAGTGGGTGTCATCCATATTGGTGACCCAATCACGAAACGCTTCGTTGATGGCATCTTTCAGAGTTTGCGAGCCCTCTGTCACAGCGACCACCGTTGCACCCATTTGCTCCATCCAGAAAACATTGGGCCGCTGCCGTTCAACATCGCAAGCTCCCATGTATATGGTGCAATCGAAGCCAAACTTTGCCGCCATCGTGGCGGTTGCGACGCCATGTTGACCGGCACCAGTTTCAGCAATGACGCGTTTTTTACCCATGCGTTTTGTCAACAGGCCCTGCCCCATCACGTTATTGGCTTTGTGTGCACCGGTATGATTGAGATCTTCACGCTTTACGTAAATTGTTGCACCACCCAATTCTTCGGATAAATTATCCAGTCTACTAATAGGTGTTGCGCGGCAAGAGTAGGTAGACATGAGCTCCATATACTCTTTCCAGAATGATTCATCTTCGCGTGCATCCAGATAAGCTGATTCAAGTTCATCAAACGTGGGGATCAGTATTTCCGGGATGAATGCCCCGCCAAACTGACTGAAGTAGCCGCTGTTTCTCATTGGTTTTTTTCCGATTCTTGCTGAAATTCTGCAGAATCTGCAGTGTTGCTATTGTGATTGTCGCGCGCCGGATACAAAGTTTGCGAAAATTCGAATTTATCAGTCGGGCACACCATCTCTGCAATCAGTGCACACCGGTTTTCACCAAAGTGCATTTCTCGCATTACGCGAAGTAGCGGTACGCCTGGCTCTACGTTCAATTTACTTGCAAGCTCGGCATCGGCAACGATGGCAAAAAACGTTTGGTCTGCTGACGTGGGTTCCATAAAATACACATCACGTATCAGTACGGAAACCGGCTTGTCTCCAAGCGGCTGCCGCTCAATACCGGCAAATAAAGTCGCATTAAACCAAAGCGTCTCGTACAGTACTGAAGCACCATCGACTGTCATGCAACGCTCTATACGTATTTGCGGGTCAGATCGTTCGCCAACACTTGCAGACTTGAATTTATGGTTATCCCTGACCGGCCCCGCAACCAGGGTTAGCGTTGCGTTGAGTTCGCTCTTCGCCAAAGCCGCACTTGTACCTGCCAGTGAAAAAAGATCGATCGAGCGAGAGGGTGGCAATACGTAGGTACCCGATCCGCGACGCCTCTCCAAACGACCCTGGCGTACCAGTAAGTCAGTCGCCTGTCTGACCGTAGGCCTGCCGATGGCGTATGTGTTTGCCAGATGTTGTTCCGATGGAATTTTCGATGCTACCTTGTACTCTCGGGCATCAATCGCTGCAAGAATTCGATCAGCAAGCTGCCGGTAAAGTGGAACGGGAGATTGTGCGTTGAGCAACATGTTGGAAATTGATTATCGCCTGTCGTGGGTGACATCGAGACACAGAATAAACTCAAAGTTGACAAGTTGTCAATACCAATTTGGTGAATGAGGTAATACAAGCAAACTTGGGCGGCCGAAACACCACTGTGTCACGGGTCAGTTTCAGCCCATTCAACAATGAGTACCTGGTAGTCAATATCAAGCGTGGCGGCGGCCAGGATCCCTGTAAGTGAAATCCAGACTTGTCCGTCTCGCACATACAGTGTCGCATCGAACTCGTCGCCATCGTCAGGAAACGCGAAGCTTGCCTCGCTCCAATCAGACCACCACAAAGAATCGCGGTTGTCGCCCAGGCGAGCGCGTTCATCTGTAATTGTTTTTTCTACTTCCCAAAACCACGGAGCCGTTTCATAGTTGGGGCCCCGGTAGTTCACGTCGAGCTGAATACCTGTGATCGAATCCACTGCTATATAGTCCGGCAGGTGAAAGACCTGGTAGCCAAAGTAGGAATCTGTAGCGTCCGGGAGAAATTTGACGAACCGTTGCCAATCATCGCCGTCGTCTCTCTGATCTTTCTCGTGAAGGCTGAAAAGGGATTGGTCGCGGCCAATTTCACCCGCCTCCGTTAGAAGATCGTCCATCAGTAATGTATGAAACTGTTGAGTCGGAACGCGGGAATCGGACCCGGATTCATTGATCCCGCTTCGCAAAGTCGTCCACGCTAACGCTGCCGCCAATATTGAAACAGCGGTTACGACGACCAAGACTCCACCAACCTTGAAGTTTCGTCGGTTCCAACCGGACTCGTGTTCGCCGGGTTGGTGTTGTTCGTGTTGCCTATCGTTTGAATCGCTCGCTCCACTAGCCGTTGCATTGCCATTGCCATTGCCATTGCCATTGCCAGAGTCATTGCCAGAGTCATTGCCAGAGTCATTTGGTGTGCGATAGATATCAACATTTGTCGGGCTGAGTACCGCCGCTGCTTCGGCATCAGTCAAATTTCCGTGACCTGCGAGTTCGAGAAAGTCATTAGCTTCATCTTTGTGGATTAGCACATCGAGTCGGTTCAGGCCCCAGATGAGTGCGATGCATCTGGCTCGCGAGTTGAGATCACGGCTGCCTTTCTCCAGGCGACTCAGCGTGGGTGAATCGAGCACACCGTTGAAGTACGCGGTTGCTTCGGCGAGCACATCGATGCGCTGAAGAGCAGAATTGTCTTCGGTATCGATGTCACTGATGAGTACGGATAGCCGCTCGATAAATTGGCCTTGGGTGAGACCCGTCTTTTTGCGGTAGCCACGCAACCGGCTTCCCCATGGCAGCTGCTCTGGCATTGTCATGATGTTATCAAATGTTCAGTTCTTTCCAGCTGCCGCGTAGCCATGCAAGCATCGCGAGTGTTGTCACGGCCACCAGGACCGTTTCTGGAAACTCGGTGATGGAGCAACACAATTGTCTAAAATTGTCGGCTTTGTGTGAAATTGACAAGCTTAAATGACAAGCTTGGCAATGATTTTGTCAAAGTAGGCGGCGTACCGTGAGGCTCATTGGCGTCGAATCCTCTTCGCCTTTTATCGCAACGAGATTATCTCATGATTCAACCAAAAGTACGATTAAGCTCCACTGTTGTCGCACTGCTATACGCAGCTCTTGGCACCAGCCTGGCGAGTACCTGGCCGCGGGTGGTAAATGCTGTCGAGACGATAACAATCACTCCAACGGAACATTACGAGATCATGAGCGTTCCCGGTGCCGGTTTTCAGGACTTTGTTGCCCGAGTTCCCAGTGCTCAACAACTCGCCGACTGTAGCTACGATTGGACAGTCGATCAGGCAGGACTCTCAGGCGGTTCACTCTATGTTCGGTTACTGTGGCGCGACCTGGAACCCGAAGAGGGCCAATACGCATGGCCGCTATTGGACCGGCTGTTCCAATGTGCCGAGCAACGCAATCAGACTATCGACTTTCGTATCATGGTTTCCTGGCCTGGTGCTGGTGAAAAGAACTGCTGGTCTGACCCAGGCGAGAACGATAACCTTGACCACGGTATCCCGTGTTGGTTGGTACGCAAGGGGGTCAGCGAACTTGAACATGACGGCGGCGGCGGTATTACCGCCAGCTACGTACCTGACTGGGAAGACGCAACGATCAGAACCGATCATGCCGAATTGGTGAGAGCGATTGGAAAACGCTATGCGAATAACGTTCGGTTGAGTTCAGTTGATATTGGTTCGGTCGGGTTCTGGGGTGAATGGCACACCTTTCCTAACGATGCGCAGCTGATGCCCAGCAAAGCCCGTCGCAAGGAAATCATCGACCTCTACGCCACGTCATTTCCAAACACGCCGCTGTTGATACTTGCGCAACCGTTCAAGGATCAACTGAGTGGTGATGCCGAAATTGTGGAATACCTTTATCAGAACTACGCAGGACGATTTGGCTGGCGAGGTGACAGCTGGGGTGGCTCGGGCCATCACTACAACGACTACGAACCTATTCACGCCGCTAATCCGGATCTTTGGGAAACAGCGCCGGTGGCTATGGAGGTCACGGGGGTAATGAACGAGTGGCCCGCACGATTCTACAGTGGTGGATACAGCCAGGTGCTACCGATCGACACTGTCGTTAACGACGCCATGGACTGGCATGCATCGCTTGCACACAACAAGGCAAGCGTATTCCCAATAACATTCATAGACGATGCTGATCCCGGTTTTAAAGATATGCGATTCCTTGCAACATGGATGGGACCTCGCCTGGTGCTGGACCAGCTAAGCTATAACAATGAGATTAGGGCTAGCGAACAAAGCCAGATTACATCAACCTGGATTAACCGAGGTTCATCACCCTTGTACCACGACTTCCGCGTCTGGTACCGACTCACCGACAACGCAGGTGAAAGTACGGTCATACGCACAGACACCTCCTTAAAGGGCCTACTACCGACTGGCTCGGAGTCTGTAGTTAAAACGTCGTCGGCCCGCGTTCCGAATTCCGTGTCGAGTGGCGACTATCGCCTAGACATCGCGATAGCTCACGTTAATGATGTTGGGTTGAAGGTGCCACTCGCAATCACTGGAGGTACTGAAGATGGCTGGTTTGAGATGGGCCCCATCACCGTCGCCGGTGACACACAATTGACTGGTATTTCGGCGTCAACTCCCGTGGATGTTCAAAATGCCTCGTTTATTGTTGACGGTAACGAGAACACTGGATGGGTCAATGATGGTGATGCTGCCAACGCGTTTTTTACTATCGACCTTGGTTCTGTCAGTGATGTATCACTCATTCGATACCAGGACGACTTCAGCCGCAGCCTGCGCATCACCCTTGATGGTACCGAGCTGTTTTCTGGTTGGACTTCGCAGGCGGGCGAAAATGCATTTACTGAAATTCCAGTTTCGCCTGGCTATCAAGGTCAGTTGTTGCGTTTCGAACTCACCGCTGGTGCGTGGTTGGCACCCGAAGAAGTCGAGGTGTTTGGGTCGACCATGGTGAGCGCATCGAGTCGTCTCATCGACATGCACTACGGCCTACTGCTTGGCCAGAATCACGTATGGACACCGTTGAACCAGAACCAGGGTTCATTGGATCCTGCCGACCAGTTAGTGCAAACCTTCCGTTTTGCCGAGCCGGTTGCGGCGAGGTCGTCCAGCGCCGCATTCGATGTGATCTCGACAAATACTGAGCTTGATGTCAACGAACTCATTGTGTACCGGGGATTGGGGGATGAGCACCTGGTCAGCAAGGTCACTGGTGTGTTCAACGGCACAGCCACGTTCTCGCCACCGCTGCAGGTTGCACAAACAGCCAACAGTGAGTTCTGGAGTCTCTATGGGGACGGGGCTCATCCGAATAAGCGTGGCTATGACGCACTGGGTGATTTTGTACTCCGGCAGTTCAATTCGAGTGAGCGCAATCTCATGCGGGATAAAAATCATCTGTTTTTGGGGGATAGCTGGATGCAACCGGGATCAGCAAACGATGGTCGGCTCGGCGATCGAATCTCTACATTGTTAGGCAGGCAATCAGCTATCCAGGCGACTAATCGAGCCGTTGGTGGTAGAACCTCACGCGATGTAAAACAGGCGCTTGTTACCGATTTTGCCGCAGCCGGAGGAGCGCCAGACTACGTGTGGCTGATCGTTGGCACAAACGATTATTTCCAGCGCGTGACGCCTGACGAGTTTGTCGCTAACGTTGCTGATATTGTCGAATATATCGAGTCACAAGGTGCCATTGCGATTGTACTAAATGCTTCAGTGGGTTTATCAGACGGCTCAATCGCTGACAGTGAAGTGATGCTCAGACTCTCTCGACAGTATGTGGAAGCCGAAAAAATGTATTTCGACCAACGTTAAGCGCCTATGGATAAAACGCTTTGAGTTGCTTACATTACGATATCACCCGCCTGCCTGGGGGCGGGTGAATTGTTCCGTTACCATGATGCTGACTATGGACAAGAACGCACTGGCTAGAATCTGCCATCGGACTCTCATAATATGGGTAAACTCAGGCGGCCTTTACAACGGAGTACTGATACGATGAGCAGCCTAAATAACACGCCATCCACAACAAACGGTGCATGCCTGTGTGGCAAGGTCACACTCGTTGCAACTCTCGACCGGGATGTGGTGGCTTGCCATTGCCAGCAATGTCGCAAGCAAACCGGGCACTTTGTTGCAGCCACCCGAGCGCCTGATAGCGCATTGCAGATTCGTGCAGCTGAACACCTCATCTGGTTCGCAGCTTCTGATACTGCAAAGCGGGGCTTCTGCAAACACTGTGGTTCGGTGATGCTCTGGAAAGCCAACGGCAGCGAACACACTTCCATAATGGCTGGATGCCTTGAATCACCCACCGGGCTGACTCTGGCGTCACACATCTACGTCGACGACAAGGGTGATTACTACTCCATCGAGGATGGTCTTCCGCAGTTTGCAAAATCTGATTGATATTATGCGAAACTCAATGGTATTGCGTTGCCACAATTAGTCATGCGTTAAAGGCAAACGCTGGCGCATAGTGTCGACGTTGCCAGGCAACATTGCATTGGGTGGGCTGTTAATACTTATATTTTGGATGAACGGACTACTACTGTTAAGGCTTATTCTGTTTAATAAATTCTTGTACGACGTGCATATGTATTGGAACCACTCCAGCTTTAAGACCAAATGGCTTAAACGCCTTATCAACGATAGATTGGACCGGCCTACCTTTATCCAATTCAAAGTCCGACAACGTTTTTCGACTGATTCCAGTCATCGACGCATATTTTGTTTGATTGACATCAAACACTTTCTTGCGAAAATATTGCAATAATTGTCCCTGCGTATGCTGGTTCAACATATATTTTGTGAGAAGCTTTATTAAAAGTGCTTGTCTTTGCTCTGCAGTTAATGTCACAAAAGCTCCCAACGCGATAATTCCTGTTCCAGGTATTCAAACCCTATTGTTGGAAATGATAACATTCGGTCTGGAACTCCGCGTTTTGCTAATCGATAGTCCAATACCTTAAGCTCGGATGCAGTGCTTTGAAGAGCTTCCATCGATTTTTCTATCGGACACAGATTTTCTAATCTTTTGGCAATCTGCATCCAGCGCAGCTCACCGCCTTGCTCGTAGGGTGTACTCCAAGTAGTAGTACGTATCGCCACTTCTGGATCGGCCTTCATGGGCGCAAAATCATAAATCGGTGATAGCGGTATGCCGTTGGGTTTTTCAGGAGTGAAGTATTACGACCATGATTATCCGAATTTCCAAACGCGATATTCAGAAGATCTCTTTTCAACTATTCGCAGACAAATGATTGCGTATCAAACCTGGAATCTCTATCAGACAGTAGAGCGTATAACTCTGTGAGCACATCAAAATGGTTTACCCACCAGTTGCATAAAAACAGGCCTAGAGCACATAAAAAATGCTTGTATACAAGCGTAGAACGAGGGTTTGAA